>Ga0123355_10017578_pt1 | contig 11309 bp, 10 predicted proteins | sample TergutEmb28metaG_3_FD_89872 | JGI IMG/M metagenome (GOLD analysis project Ga0123355, IMG submission 89872) | Embiratermes neotenicus P1 segment gut microbial communities from Petit-Saut dam, French Guiana - Emb289 P1 | ecosystem: Host-associated > Arthropoda: Insects > Digestive system > Gut ...
GACCCGAGAATGACCATGGAGTTGATGTACACGGACAGGGGCTGGCCCAGGGCGTGCTGGACCTCCCGGATCAGATAGGTGCCCGGCGCGATCCGGGTCGGGGCCAAGGGCGCAGAAAGCGCTATTTCATCAAGCATCTTCGACTCCATCTGTCTTATTTCGTCAACGGCGCGGGCCGGTGACCATCCGGCTGAACTCCTCGTCCGCGCAGAAGACCGTGCCGGTCTGCTCGTCCGATTCGCCGGCGCACAACGCGGCGGCCAGGGCCACCGGGCGCTCCAGGGGAACGTCGAGGCCGGCTGCCATGAACATCCGGAACTGCTCGGCGACGGAGTCGATGCCGGCGCCTACCGCCCGCTTCACGAGCGTCGTGTTCACGAACCCCGGGTCAAGGGAGAACACGCGGATCGCCTCGTCGCCGAGATCGGCGGCCAGGCATTCCGTGAAGGCGTGCAGGGCCGCCTTGCTGGTCGAGTACGCCGTCCACAGTGGAAGGCGAGCGAACGCAGCCGCACTGATCACGTTGACGATGCGCCCGCCTCCGGCATCGCGCATGCCGGGGACCACCGCGTAGGCACACGTGACCGCCCCGCCGAGGTTGACCTCGACGTCCCGCCACCATTCCGAGAACGCGACCTCCCCGAAGCGACCGAGGGCGGCGCAGATGCCGGCGTTGTTCACCAAGAGCCGGATCGGGCCCAGTCCGGACTCGGTCCTGCGGACGAGGTCCGTCACCGCCCGCCCATCCGTCACGTCAAGGGCGGAGATCGTGATCGAACCGGGCAGGTCCGAAGCCTCGGCCTTCGTCTCCTCCAGTTCCCGCTGCGAGCGGGCACAGGCCACCACCCGGGCGCCCCGGCGGGCCAGTTCGAGGGCAATGCCCTTCCCTATGCCACGACCCGCACCCGTGACGAGGGCGACCGTTCCATCCAATCCGAGTTCGAGCACGGGATCAGAGGGTGAAGAAGAGCGAGCTGATGCGCTCGATCGTGGCGGGGTCACCGGTGACGGTCCCTTCGTGGGAGCGCTGGAGCACGTGGAGGGCGAGCTGGTCGACCGCGAGGGACAACGTGACGTCCGCCGTCTCCGGCCGTCCCGGCTCGAAGGTGAACGCGCCGTCCGCGATCCGGACGGTCCAGTGCTCCTCCCGGGGCGTCGTCAGATGGACCCCAACCGTCAGGTCGAGGCCTCCGGCACGTTCGGGGGAGAAGCAGATCTGGCTGACCCCGAAGAGGTAGGGCACCAGGACGTCCGCGGCCTCCTCGTCCACGGTCTCCCCGCGGCCCAGCGCCTTCCGAAGATCCCAGGCGTGCACCGTGTAGTCGACCAGCTGGAAGACGGCCATCATGAACGCCGGCAGGGGTCCCGCATAACGGTGCGGGACGAGGCGGCCGGACCACTCCTCGGGCGTGAGCTCCTCGAAGAACCGGAACAGTTGGGTGGTGACGGCGTCGAGCCTCCCGAGGAGCTCCCAGCGGTACAGGTCCCGGTGGGCGAGGGCGCTCTTACCCAGGTCTTCGCCGTAGCCCCGCACGCCGGCCGGCTCCTCGACGGGCCATCCGTGCTCGCCCTGGCTGAAGTAGCCGAGGTAGCCCGTGGCGACGTCGAGCAGGTGCCCGGCGATGTCTCTCACCTCCCACAGCTCACAGGGAGTCTGGGCGTGCCACTCCGAATCCGACGCCTCCACCAGCATGGTGAACGCGGCCCGGTATTCCTTGCGGATCAGGCCTATCAGCGTGTCCTTGCCGTCGTACCGGGAGACGTCCACACGCTCCGGCACGGTTGCGATGCTGCTCATCAGTCGTAATTCCTTTCTTGTTGATTTCGTTCAGTCCCAGTGGTCCACCGGAAGGCCGGGGCCATCGAGGTGCTTGATCAGGGACGAGAGGATCCGCAGCCAGATGAGCTCGAGCTCGTCGTGGCACCCGGGTGAGGACCCTGGTTCGTCGACGAACAGGCGAATGATCGTCGAGCCGTCGCGACGGCACAGCTGCCAGGTCACGTACACCGATGGGGCAGCGGGGTGCTCCCCGAGCGTGTACGAGAGCCGGTGGGGCCGCTCCGCCGAGAGCACCTCGCCCCGAAGGATGCCGAACGCCGGCCCTCCACCCGATGCCCCGGGGACCCTCATCGAGACCCCCGAGCCCCGCTCCCAATCGGATGCCGCAATCAGGCCGTTGAGGAACGAGAGCGGGGTCTCCGTCGCCGTCAGGGCATCCCAGACCCGCGCTTGCTCCTCCCGACAGACCGCGGTCAGCGACACGCTGGCGAACGGCGAGCGGCGCCGGTGATTCGAGGTGTCAGACAAGGAGGGCCTCCAGCTGCGAACGATCCGGCCCCGGGGTCCGGTAGGGCGGGTTCGAACCGGCCACCTCCGACACCCGCTCGGGTGCACCGTCCCGGGAGAAGACCTGGGCGGGCGATGCGATGCAACCGTGCACCTCCGCGAACCACTCGAAGACCTGAGGGTCGTAATGGCTCGCGCTGGTGAAGGCGCGGGCCCGGGCGACGCCGGGGTCGCCGGACGCGAACGGATCCGGCTGATGGCAGCGATAGGCCTCCACCTCGGGACCCCGGATGCGATCGAAGTCCACGGTGTCGTCATGCCACGGCAGCGCCTTTGCCTCCGTGACCGCCTGCCACTCCTTCGCCATCCGGGTGGGGTCGTCGAGGTGGGCGGCGACGATCGGCGCGACGTCGACGGCGTGCATCAAGGCGAAGGTGACGCCCCGGCCGATGGACGGGTTCGTGAAGCCCCAGGCGTCTCCGACCGGCACGACCCCGGTCCCGCACGGCCGGCCGTCGACGACGAACTCGCGGGTGACGTTCGTGGCGCTCGACATCGGGAACACCGGGCCTTCGGGCTCGCCGTCGACCCAGTGCGCGTGGAGGGGCAGAGATCGCACCACCCGCTCGAAGACCGCCCGGTCCCGGGTCCTGCGCATCTCCCTGTCGGCCGCTGAGTGATAGAGCGTCACCGACCACCAACCGTTATCGGCGGGGATGGTGAGGATCGTGAACGAGCCGATCTCGGCGACCAGGTCGCCCCTGATTTCCGGGATCTCGGGAGCCCGGTAGAACTGCGTGCTATAGGAGAACCCGATGTCGACGCCGCGTTCTCGCGGACGACGGCCTCCTGCGGCCTCGAGCATGGCGCCGAGTGGGCTGCGCCGGCCGGAGGCGTCGACGACCGACCGTGCCGGCACGAGCTCACCGGTCGTGAGGCGGACCCCGACGACGTGCGGAACACCGTGGATCGCATCTCTTCCCGTGACCAACTCCTTGGCCGCCCCTCCGTAGCGGAGGTCGACGCCGGGCGTCGTCCGGGCGGCGGAGGCGAAGGCGTATTCGAGGAGCGGGCGCCGGCAGGGCAGCATCCTGAAGCGGCTGAGGTCGACGCCGCCGGCGCCCCCAGGCAGGAGCGCCGCAAGCTTCTCGTCGAGATTGACGGCGACGGCGCCGATCTCCTCCAGTCGGGCAACCACCGACGGCAGGTGCTCGTCGATCAGGTCATACCCACCGGCCTGCACCAGGTGTGCCTGTCGGAATTGGGCGACGCCGCTCCGCTCCCAGCGTTCCCACGCCTCCTCGGGATCCCCCGGCGGAGCCTCGTCCCTTTCCAACACGACGGTGTCCAGCCCCTGCCCCGCCAGCAACATTGCGGTCGCCAACCCCGTCGGCCCGGCGCCCAAAACGACGACGTCAGCCATGGTCCACCTTCATCGTTTCTTTCCTCTCGGTGACTCGTGTAGTGCCCTAAATGTCCGGGGCCATGCGAGAACGATCTCGAGTGTGCTGGTGTTGGCCGGCCGTGCCTAGCGTCGTTCGGCGAAAGCTGCGGTTGCCCGAAAGGGACGTGTCTGCGCGGAATTCGTCGTCATTTGACTTACTTCGCGTCGAGCGTGATCGGCGCGGGGTGCTAAAGTCCGCGAGTTTTCATTCCCTGGTAGCGGACCTGGATGGGTGACGTGCACGGTGTGAGCTCGGGCTTGATCGGTCGCGACGTCGAGCTCGACGTGATCGCCACGATGTTGTCGGGTGTCACCACCACCGGCGAGGCACTCCTGTTCGTCGGGGAGCCGGGCGTGGGAAAGACCGCTCTGCTCAACGTCGCCGCAGAGCAGGCGGCCGAGGCCGGCTACCAGGTGGTCCGGGTGGACGGCATCGAGTTCGAGGCGGACATCGGCTTCTCCGCACTCAGTCAGGCCGTGCTCCCCCTCGAGCACCTGCTCGCCACGCTGGACGCGGTCCACCGCGACGCCCTTCTCGTGGCCCTCGGCCTGAGCGAGGGCAGCCCCCCCGACCGGCTCGTCGTGTCGACCGCCGCGCTACGGCTGTTCCAGCTCGCAGGGGAGTCCTCCGGGGTTCTGGTGGTGATCGACGACCTCCAGTGGGTCGATCGGGCGAGTGCTGAGGTGTTCCTGTTCGTCGCCCGTCGGGCCCGTGGGCGGCCGGTGGGTTTTCTGGCCACGGCCCGCCCCGGCACCGACGCGTTCTTTGCCCAAGCGAGCCTGGAAGAGCGGGAACTGGCCCCACTCGACGAGGCCGCGGCCGGCGTGTTGCTGCGCGCCAGGTTCCCCACCCTCGCCCAGGGGGTCCGTCGCCGCCTGCTCGCCGAGGCCCGGGGCAACCCCCTCGCCCTCCTCGAGTTGCCCGCGCAGCTGAGCGGCCCGGCCCACCGTTCGGACGACGCGCTCCCGCTGGCGCTGCCGCTCAGCCGTCGCCTGCAGGCGATGTACTCGTCGCGCATCGGTTCCATGCCCCCCGCGACGCGGGACCTTCTCGTCCTGGCGAGCCTCGAGGGCACCGGCGACTGGCAGGTCCTCCGCGAGGCCACCGGGGACCCGGCACTCGTCAATCTGGCGCCGGCCGAGCGGGCCGGGCTCCTCAGGCTGTCGCGGGATGACTACCGGCTCACGTTCGAGCATCCGCTGATCCGCTCCGCCGTCGTCGCCCTCGCCAGCGCGGCGGAGCTGCGCAGCGCCCACCGCCGTATCGCCGAGGTCCTCGAAGCCCACCCCGACCGGCGGGCCTGGCACCTCGCCGAGGCCACGGTCACGCCGGACGAGCGGGTCGCAAACCTGCTCGAGCAGGCCGCGCGTCGGGCGGTGGCCCGAGGCGACCGGGGAGCGGGTGAGTGGTACTTCAAGGCGGCCGACCGGAGCCCCGACGCAGCGGAGCGAAGCCGCCGGCACACGGAGGCGGCGTGGTATGGCGCCTTTCGCCGGAGTGACGCCGAGCCCCTCTCCCAGCTGCTGGCGTCCCTGCCGACGCTCGAGCCGGGATCGGACGAGGCCCTCTACGCCGCGGTCAGCGCATCCTTCCTCGTGATCAAGAACGGCGGGGACGTCCGCACCGCCGTCGCGTTGGTGTGGGACGCCCTCGACGCCGTCCGTCCGGGCGACCGGGCCGACCCGACGGCGGTGCACTGGGCGATCGACATGAGCGCCTCCATCTGCCACCAGGCGGCCCAGCCCGACTGCTCGGCTCAGCACCACCGAATCCTCGACCGGCTCGCCGCGTTCGTGCCCGAACGGTCGGTGCTCTTCGCCCACGCGCTCTTCGATCCCGCGCACAAGGTGCTGGGCGTGCTCGAACGCATCGACCGGGCGCTGGCCTCCATCGACCGGACGGAAGATCAGATGGAGACGATCCTTCTGGCTGCGTCAGCCATCTACACCGACCGGCTTGCCGCCGCCCGTCCCGCGCTCGAGCGCCTCGTCGGCTCCGACCCGAGTGAGGTCGCCTCACACCAGATGGTCGGGGCCATGGGACCCTTGTGGCAGGCGCAGTTCACCGCCGGGGACTGGGAGGCGGCGCGTCGCACCTCGCGGACGGTTCGCAGGCTCACGCACGGCCAATCCATCCTGCTCCTGGACGCCGGCTTCGACTATCTCGACGGGTGGCTGGCGGCCCTGACCGGCGACGCCGACACCGTCGCGAGGATGGTCCAGCGCCTGCACGACACCGCCGAGACCCACAACGCCAGGCTCTTCCACCAGTACCGCCACCACGTGCTGACGATCGCCGCCGCCGGCATCGGCGACTTCGAGGGCGCGTTCCGTCACGCGGACGCCGTCAGCGCCGCGGGAACCCTGGCCGAGGAGACCCCGACGGCCCTCTGGGTCTTCCACGAGCTGGTGGACGCCGCCGTCCACACCGGCCGCGCCGGCGAGGCGCAGCGCCATGTCGCTGCGGTCACGGATCTCCGCGTGGGGGAGATCTCCCCCCGCCTCGCCATGCTCTCCGACGCCGCCCGGGCGCTGGTGACGCCCGACCCGGGCGAGGCGGCCGGCCTGTTCACGGGCGCGCTCGAGCGCGCCGGGGTCACCCCGTGGCCCTTCGACGTGGCCCGGGTGCGCCTCTCCTTCGGCGAGCACCTCCGGCTCGCGAACACACGCCAGGAGGCGAGGCGGCAGCTCGAGGGGGCACGGGACGGCTTCGCGGCCCTCGGCGCCACACCCTGGGTGGCTCGGGCCGACGCTCAGCTCGAGCGGCTTGCCGGGCACTCCGAGGCGGTCGAAGAGATCGGCGGCCTCACCCTCAAGGAATATGAGGTCGCACAACTCGCCGCCAGGGGTCTCACGAACAAGCAGATCGCGGCCGAGCTCTACCTGTCGCCGCGGACGGTAGGAACGTATCTGTACCGGGCCTTCCCCAAGCTCGGCATCAGCACCCGCGCCGGGCTGCGTGACGCCCTCACCGGGCTCAGCGCGCTCAGCGGGGACCTGACTCGCTGAACATCCCTTCGACGACCGAGACGATGTGGGGGTCGTCCACCCGGTAGAGCTGGCGGCGACCGACGCGTCGTGCGGCCACGACGCCCGCGGCCCGGAGCTTGGCGAGCTGCTGGCTGGCGGCCGGGATGGTCACGCGCCGTGCTCGACACGACGGCGTAGGCGCCGCGCCGACGTTCCGGGCTAGGCGGTCACCGAGCGGATCACGCCGGCGTGCTCGCGCAGCGTCTCGTCCCCGTCCTGGCCCGGCTGACGGCCGAAACCGCAGTACATCGCGACGCCGAAGTCCTCGAGGTAGCGCGATGCGGTCCGGTGCCGGCGGCGCAGGCCGGCAAGGCCGTCGAGCGGAAGGACGATGCCGAGGAAGACCCGCGCCGTTCCCGGCTCGAGGTCGACCAGCGGCCGGAAGAAGCGACGGTCCTCGCTCCGGAGGTAGCGCGGGCCGGCGAGGTGCAGCCAGTCCACCATGCGCCCCGACTCGTTGACCGCGAAGTTCGCCATCCGGACCAACACCTCGTAGTCGCGCGCCTCGTACATCGGCCACTCGGGGAAGGTGCCGTAGCAGAGGTGGTAGCCGACGAGCGCCTCGGTCGGGATGAGCCGCGTCAGGCGTGTCACGGGCCCGGCGAAACGCTCCCACCCACCGTCGTTCGTCCACGCCAGCACGCCCTCGATGTCCTGGGTCTCGTACGCGCAGTCCCACTGGATCGCCAGGTCCTCCGGCGGGATCGCGTCGAGCAGCCGCACGAGCTCGCGTGCGACGAGGTCTTCGTAGCCGGCCTCGGCCTTCGGGTAGTCGGAGGCGAAGTCGGCCTTGAAGGCGTTCATCGCGCTCGCCGGGAACGGCAGGCCGACCTGGAACCGCAGCCCCCGGCCGATCACGCCTGCGTCGCGGAGCTCCTTGAACAGCCCGTACGACTCGATCGCGAGGTCGATCCGCGGCCAGGAGTCGAAATGGACCCGCTCCACCCCGTCGCGGACGCTGAAGACCGGGGTCTCGTACGCGTGGCGGGGGAACCCGGTCGGCGACTCCGTCTCCGAAACGACCACGATGTCCCTGCTCGTCCGGATCAAGCGCTCGCGCTCGAAGCTCACCCAGTTCGCCAACGGGCCGGTCTCCCCGTCGGGGAGCGACGCGACGAGGTCACCGAACAGCTCCGCACCCATCCGGAAGGCATGCTCCGCCGATCCGGCCGGCATGCTGCCGACCAGCAGGGCCGGGCTGTTCACCCGCCGGTCGGTCACGACTGGCCCTGCCGGGCGTCGTGAAGCATCGAGATCAGCTCCTGACGGACCCCCTCCCCGCTGTCCTGCGGGGTGCGGAACCCGATCCGCAGCGCCTCCCGGTGCTCGCCGCCGAGCTCTGCGAGGACCTCGAAGCCGTAGCGGTCGACGGCGATCATCGAGGCGGCCACGACGTCACGGCGGCCGGCGTCGTGGTGGCAGAGGGCAACGAGGGCAGCGCGGTGATCGGCGTTCATGTGGCCGATGATCCCGGCGGCATCGGAGCGGAGCGGGTCCGGTCGGGCAGCGGCGTAGGCGTCAGCGTCGACCCAGCTCATCCGGCCGAACCCTCCCACGTAGCGGACCTCGGTGACCGCCAGTCGCACCGCCCGGAAATCGCCGTAGTCGACGTAGAACGCGCCCGGGTTCGCAGCCAGGTAGCCGGCCCGGGCCTGGGACCGCTCCTTGGGGTCGGTCACCTCGCCCACGACGCCGAGCAGGGTAACCCGGCCCGATGCCAGCGGATCGGCACCCGCCGGCGTGTCCTCCACGACGAGCAGGCTGGCCCGGGGGTCGGCGTCGAGGTTGCGGGTATGTTCCGCCAACGACGAGACGAAGAAGGTGGGCCGCCCCGACTCGTCGAGCCCGTAGGTGACCACCGAGCCGAACGGGGTGCCCGGCGGTTGGAGCCCGATCGTGGACAGCGCGCCCCGGGATTGGCTGGCGACCAGGGTTCGGGCACGCTCGGCGTGGGTCGGTTCTGGCGGAGCCGGCCGAGCCGGGGCACCATCTGCTTCCGACTCGCCTGGCTCCCACCCCGGGATGTCGTGTCCGGCGCTCATACCGACTGTCCTACCACGCCGGCGCCGGCCGGTGTCGCAAGGGCCTTCCGGGAGCGAACGGGCGGACGTCCACGCGCCGATCGGCCGTCATAGCATTGCCGGCATGCCCCGAAGCGTTCCTGAGCCCGACGAAGACCGCGGGGAACGGTCGCCCTCCGAGCTGATCGACGAAAGGGTCACGCAGTTCGACGACTGGAGAGGTGCCACGCTCGCCCGGCTGCGGGATCTGATCAGAGAGGCCGACCCCGAGGTGGTCGAGGAGTGGAAGTGGCAGAAGCCGACGAACCCCGGTGTCCCGGTGTGGTCGCACGACGGGATCATCTGCACGGGTGAGACCTACAAGGCCGCGGTGAAGCTCACCTTCGCGAAGGGCGCCGCTCTCGAGGATCCGTCGAAGCTGTTCAACTCCAGCCTCGGCGGCAACACGCGCCGCGCCATCGACGTCCATGAGGGCGAGGAGGTCGATGCGGAGGCGTTCAAAGAGTTGATCCGTGAGGCGGTGGCGCTGAATGCTGCGACCGTCCGGCACAAACGGGCGCGATAGGCCTCATTCTTACCTTTTCCTCAGGTACCTCAAATCAGAATGAACCGCTCATCGACGGTCGGGAAATTCCCCGTGAATTGGAGTCGACCGAGCGCCACTCAGAACGGGCTCACGCGTACCGTCACCGCTGGTGTCAGGCTTCTGGCACGCAGAAAGGCGGATTTCACATGCGTATGCGACGGCTCGCAAGAGCCCTGATCGTCACCGCACCCATCGCAGCGTTGCCCCTGGGCGCGCCGGGATTGATCGACGTGGCGCACGCCAGCACACTGGTCTCCACGACCTGCGCCGGCCCGCTTGCACCGGGGGCCTACGGCAATGTGATCGCAGGGGCCGGCTGCGTCATCGACGGCTCGGAGACCATCTCGGGCAACGTCACCGTCGGCAGTGGTGGGACGCTCACCATGACCGACACCACCGTCGGAGGAAACCTCCAAGCCAACGGGGCGACGGCGCTGTCGGTCGAGGGCTCCATCGTCAACGCCAATGTGGCGGTGCAGAACAGCCCGGCCGGGGTCAGTGTGTTCGCCGGGAATACCGTTCGCGGCAACCTCCAGGTGCAAGTGAACGCGTCGTTCACCTTCGTCGAAGCGAACACCGTGGGGGGGAACCTCCAGGCGCAACGCAACACCGGAGGCGGACTCCTCTCGATCAACAGCGTGGGCGGCAATTGCGGATTGCAGGGCAACAGCCCGGCGATCACCGGGCTCGCGAACACGGCCGGAGGCAACAACACCTGTAACGCGGAAGCCTAAGGACGGCCGCGCTCCGCTACGACCTCGATGTCGCCTATTCGCGCCGGCGCCGCACTCAGCTATACGCACGGTGACCCGGGGGAGAAGCGGGCGCGAATTCTCCTCGGCACCCTTCTCTCAGACCCCAATCGACGCGATCCTCGTGGTGGTTGTCGAAGGACGGAGAGGGGCGGTTTGGCATGGGCTCCCGGTGGCGGCGGTTGGGCAGGAGATGCGCCCTGGCGATAGGCGCTGCAGCGGTCGTGAGCGCAGGAACGGCGATCGTCGGTCCGGTGGCCGCGCACGCCGCGACCGCCGGGACGGCCATGGTGATCGACACGACGACGGGCCAACCGCCCGCCGGCCTGGTGTCGTCGACCTCACCCTTCGAGCTCTTCCTCCCCATGGGAGCGGCCTGCACCAGCGGCAGCGGTGACACGATCTACGGCTACGCCGTCGACAACGCACTGGACCCCGACCCCGGCGCCCTCATGTTCGACGGGCCAGGCATCATCAATCCCCTCATCGACACCCAGGGCAACGACTTCGTGCAGGAGCCGACCGAGCCGACGGGTGCCATCCCCGAGACCCCCGCGTTCGACTGGAACCAGTACGCCGGGTTTTTCAGCGCCGACAATCAGACCGGCCTTCTCTACCCCGGGACCTGGAACGTCGGGATCGCCTGCGTCAACAGCGTCGGGGTGGTGGACAACTACTGGAACGCGCAGTTCAGCCTCGCCGCGGACCCGACCAGTTCCAGCGACTTCCTCTGGAGCATCCCCGGCGTCCCGATCACGCCGTTGACGAAGACCACGGTGACGTCGTCTCCGAACCCGTCGACCCCCGGACAACCGGTCACGTACACCGCGTCGGTCATCGGTTTCGAGGACGGCCAGAATCCCGAACTGCCACCCCCTGGAGGAACGGTGACCTTCTGGGCAAACAGCAGCGAGCCGGCCGGTTGCTCGGCGGTACCCCTCGACGCCGGCGGGCAGGCGACGTGCACCATCACGTACGGCAACCCGGGCACGCACAACATCCTGGCCGTCTACTCGGGATTTTCCGGAACGACTCCTCCCTTGCCTTCGACGACCAGCGGCGTCGTGACCCAGACCGTCGGACCCCCCGCCGCGCTGCCGGAAGGCCGCCCGTGGATGCTGGCGGTCGGGGGTGGCGGAATACTGGCGGTGGCCGTCGGCGTCTTGCGCGGGACGACGCGCAAGTCCGC
>Ga0123355_10017579_pt1 | contig 11308 bp, 11 predicted proteins | sample TergutEmb28metaG_3_FD_89872 | JGI IMG/M metagenome (GOLD analysis project Ga0123355, IMG submission 89872) | Embiratermes neotenicus P1 segment gut microbial communities from Petit-Saut dam, French Guiana - Emb289 P1 | ecosystem: Host-associated > Arthropoda: Insects > Digestive system > Gut ...
CTTGGAGCTACCGACCGGATTCGAACCGGTGACCTGCTCATTACGAGTGAGCTGCTCTACCTGCTGAGCCACGGTAGCATATGTAAAAGGGCGGTATTGCCGCCCTCTATATTGTCTGCCAACACAACTACTGAGAATCTTCCCTAGTGGAATCTTCTTTAGGCGCCAATGCAACTCTTAGGGCGCCTGCTGCACCAAATCCAACAACTCCGGCAATAGCTCCGAAAATAGCTCCCCATATAGCGCCACCTAATCCAAAGATCGCGTTCAAAATTACAAAAATGACAATAGCCAAGACAACTCCTAAAACATTACTGCCTTTTGAACTGGATAAAAATTCTTTCATACGATCATCTCCTGCGTCTTTTTTTAACGTTCGGTTTTATACACAACCAGCTCACTGTGAGTGAGCTGGTTTGTTGTTGCGTAAAGGCAACACATGTAGGGCGGCTCCGGCCGCTCACGTTTTTTTATCGTGCTAACTAACAGGCGGGTAGGTGTGACCTAAATAGTCAAGATCGGTGACTATATCTGCTCCCGGGTTTGTCAAGAAAGCATCGTCGCCGTTGTCACCCGGAAAATCGCTAAACGGCTGCGCCAAGAAGTCCGGCCTGCACATTATGCACTGCCCGGGAACGCGGCTGCTCCTATACCATCCCGAGCCGGTGCGGGTGCAATCCGCAGTTGCTAAATCGCCGCTTGTTCTGCAATATGTGAGCGACACTACGTTGGGGGAGTCCCTGAATGGGATAACCTCCAGGCCCTCGTGCAAGGGCTGCATGAAAGATCTCCACAAAACCGGCGGCGGATAAAGATGCCCTTGCCAGCGCACGCCGTTTGGTTCTACCTGCCGGCGGCCGTTGGCGTCTACAAATATCCGGACTGTGTTGTCAAATCCCAGCCAGGCCGGCGCCACATAGTGGGGTGTAAACCCTACAAACCACTGGTTTGTGTCGTACTGACTCGTTCCGGTTTTACCTGCGGTGGGCATTCCGCCATCAAGCCTTGCACGCACACCGGTAGCTCCAAGTTGGCCGGTAACTGCGTTCTGAAGCAGCCTGTTCATGACCACGGAGGTATCTTCGCTGATAACCTGCCTGCCGGTTGTATTCTTTTCGAGAACCAGTACGCCGGCGGCGTTCTCAATGCGGGTGTAGGAAAACGGGGGGATAAATACACCGCCGTTGACGAAAATTTTATACGCGGCCGCCATTTCAAGCGGGGAGACGCCGTAGGTAAGCGCGCCCAGGCTCATCGGGCTGAGGGCTATGTCGGTAAGCACCTGATTGCCCCGAACCTCGTGTTCCACAAGCCCGGTAAACTGAAGGTCGTGCCGGAGGAAATGGAATACATTTTCGGGGCCAAGGCGCTGCACCATCTTTGCCGCCACCGTGTTGATAGAGAGCTGAAGAGCATGGTCCACAGTGACAGGACCCAAAAAGCCCGCGTAGTGGTTTATAGGGGACCAGCCGTCAGGCGTACCGGTAAGGGGACTGTCTTCAATTATGGTAGACCATGTGAAGACGCCTGTTTCGATGCCAAGGGCAAAGGGGCCTATAGCCTTTATTGCCGAACCCGGGTGCCGCCGGGACATTGTGGCCCGGTTAAAAGTGCGCTGGCCGTGCTTTTCGCCGATGCCTCCAACAGTGGCCAATATTCTGCCGTAAGGAGTAATGACGACTGTAGCGCTCTGCGGGTACTGGTTTCCTCTGGTGTTGACGGGCGGGAACCGCTCGGGAGTCAAGAAAAATTCTTCCAGGAATGCCTGCATCTCCAAATCCACCGTTGTGTGGATGCGGAAGCCGCCGCTCATCAGGTAGTTGTTGGCTTCGGCCCTTGTCATCCCGAAATATCTCATGAAATCAGTGATTACTTCGTTGATGACGTGGTCAACAAAGTAACTAGTGGGAGCAATGGGCGCGCCCGGTTCGGAGTGGTGGTCGCGCAGCACAAGCGGCTCGTTTATAGCCTGTTGGTATTGCGCGCTGGTAATCATCCCCTGGTCGTACATTTCCGACAATATGTGAAGCTGCCGAACCCTGTGGGCTTCGGGGTTTACATAAGGGTTGAACCTGCCGGGGAACTGGGTAATGCCGACCAGAGCGGCGCTTTCGGCAATGGTGAGATCGATGGCGTCCTTGCCGAAGTAGAAGTTGGCCGCCGCCTGTATTCCGTTGGTGCCGTTGCCCAATGGAATAAGGTTGAGGTAGGCCTCCAGTATATCCTCCCGGGAATAGCGGGTGGAAAGATCCAGCGCCCGGAAAATTTCCTGCACTTTTCTGTCAACCCGCACTTCGGAATCGCCGGTAATATTTTTTACAAGCTGTTGGGTGATGGTTGAGCCGCCGCCGGTGATGGTGCCCTCAAGAGGCATGAACATACCGATAGCCGCGGCAAAAGTACGGCGCCAATCCACGCCGCCGTGTTCCCAAAAGCGCCTGTCTTCAATGGCCACCGCGGCGTACATGACCCAGGGACTGATATCTTCCAAGTCCACCCAGGTGCGATCCTCACCGCCGAAGTGAAGCCGCGCGAGTACCACTTCGTTGCCTTCGCTATCCTCAGCCAAGATAAGTGAGGTGTAGCCCATCCTCACTTCTTCCAAATTAATGGCGGTGTCCGCGCTGATTATTTGCAAGACAAACACGGCCACAGCGCAAACGACAATGCACCCAGTGATGATGCACACCATAGCAAATGTAGCAATCCCGCGACCAATCATGGCAAGCACGCCCTTAACGGACAAAGGTCTGCGCGGTGCGTTCTCACGCCGGGAACGTATAGGCAATTGTGGAATTCGAGGCCTCTTAACCATAAAAACAGACCAACCTCCTTAAACGATAGATGAGAAGTGAAAAAGCAAACAACAAGCCTGATATCTTCTTTGATCCTATAATGGAAACACCTTTCGGTGACACAATAACATAAGCATAGCATTGGTATAATTGCGCATCAAAAGCCGGGCGCCCCGGAAGGGGTGAGGTGTTGCGCAAATTATAAATGCCCACGTCCTCCCGTGGACATTATACCATATAATGTCCACGGGAGGTATACTTTCTGCAAAGAATTAATTTTCAGCGAGAGTTAAGTATATATTTCCAGCAAAGAGCCAATACTATGCGGTAGAATTTAACTCTTCATTATTTCGCACATGCGGTCAAAAAATGAAAAGGAGGCCTGCGGATGCTGGATAAAAAACTTTTGGCAACAGGGATATCCCTGTTGGTGGTGTGTATAGTGGCCGTCACGGCGGCACAGCTTTTGGGAGGAGAACCTGAAGCCCCCAAGGTGACAGATGCGCCTGTATCGGAAGTAACGCGCCCAAGAATATTCGCTCCTCAGCAGGCGCCACAGCGGGAAAGAGAGTATCTCTACATCATCAGGGAATACGAAGGAAGGGTAGCCGTATTCGGGCAAGACCCCGATATACCCGAAATGATTTTAGAAATGTTTGTCCGGCATTTGCCCGCTTACGACCAAATGCAGCTACGGGAAGGCGTAAGAGTCTACTCTAAACAAGAACTCGACGCGCGCATAGAAGATTACACCAGCTAGCCTGAAAATTGCGCGACAAGCTGCCTGCTATTCACTTATCTAGACCGGGGTGAGGGAAATCAGGGTGAAAACTTTCCCCCTCGCTCCACATTTTTTTGGCCTCTCTCAGGGTGAGCTCATTAGCGGCCTCGTAGTGTTCCCATCCGCATATCCTGCAATTATCGTAAACATCTTCCAATAAATCTAAAGTACCGCACACAGCGCAAGAATCCTGCACTTTTACTCCACCTTTCCTTTAATTCTAAAACTACAGATAACGAATAACGAAAGATGTTATTTGTTATCTGTTATTTGTTGTTTGCCAAAGTTGTATTATTAGCCAAAATCATGTAGAATAGTTTAAACATCTGCCAAGATGTTTGTGCGCTCGAGCGCACGCCAAAGCGGCAAGCCCAGCCCCACGCAGGCAATCAGCTGGCCGAGGCCAACCCAAAGCGCATAGGTTATAAATGCTCCGGGGATAAAGCTGCCGTGGAAAACGATGTTGAGCTGGAGGCCGATGATTATCGCATTGACAATAACCGGCGAAAGTGCCGATGCGATAGGCCAGCCCCGGATGCGGAAATTTCGAAGGCGGTAGGTGATAATGCCCGCAATAATGCTGGCGGCGGTGCCGACAATGGTGTCGATCGCGCCGATGGGGTTTGCGCCTGTCAGCCAGCCTATAAGGTTGGCGATAAAGCAGCCCAGCCCCACCCCCCAGATAGCCACGGGCGTAATAACGGGAAGTATAGTAAGAGACTCGGCTATGCGCACCTGAAACATTCCGTAATTGAGTGCAGGCATAAACATAGCCACAGCCAAAATGAGTACGTTGTACATCGCCGCAATCATAGCGCAAACGGCAATGCGCTTAGTGGATATTTTAGGTTCCACGAGACGACCATCCCTATCTAACATATAAAATTGAATCGATTTAGTATACCGCAAATTCTCGTAACAATCAAGTGTTTTTTCTATTCAGCCGCTAAACAGGGGGATCCGTTGTGAAAATTCTCGCCATAGATTTGGGTGACGCCCGCACCGGGCTTGCCCTTTGCGACAACAAAGAAATGCTGGCCTATCCGGCCGGGGTGATATTCGAAAAAAGCCGTGAGAAGATAATGGAAAAGGTGGCTGAAATCGCCTTGGAACAGCGCGCCGGACAGGTGATTGTTGGCTACCCTAAAAACCGTAACAACACTTTGGGAGAGCGCGCAAAGATAAGCGAGCAGTTTGCGGTCGATTTAAGGGGGCGAATAGAAATTCCAGTGGAGCTGTGGGACGAACGCGGAACTACTCTGGCCGCCCACACCGCCCTGAATGCCGGCACTATCAAAGGCAAAAAGAAGCGCCAGGTAGTCGATGAAGTGGCGGCGACAATATTGCTGGAAAGCTATCTGGCCTTCCGCAGAAGCAACAAGTAGGAGCTGACAAAACCGGCGTTGCGGCCTTGCGAACTCCTACGTTATTTAACTACGACGCTTTAAAGCAAAGTTGCGATCATTAGCATCTCTTCGATTTTTTGGTAGATGTCCTCAAGCATATCCAGCGGCAGAGGGTTCTTGCCCAGCCCCACCTCGATGGTGAATCCGGGGCGGTGGAATTTTTCAATAAACCAATCTTTCAGCCCGCCGTGGGAGGCCATCTCCACCGGCTTTGAAAGGGCGTAACCGCTGGACGACGCCAAAATCTGGGCCATTATCTTGCTTCTTGCGGGAGTGTGAGCGCCGTAGTGCCAGTAAATTTCCTCGCCCTGAGAGTGAAAACTGTAGAGACTGCGCGGCTGATAAGTCATGCAGAAGGTGGTAATCGCTATTGTTTCGGGTTCGCTGTGCGGGTGCTCTCCCCCGTAGCGGGTGGGTGCGGGATCGAGGATTCCCTCCATCAGCTCCATCTGCTTGAGGATGCACCAGCCTGCATCGAAATTGTGATTTAAATCCACACCGGCGGCGTTGGCCTGCCAAACTTTTTCAGGCTGCCCATTACTTAGGCGCTCCACAATTTCGCAAAATCGCCCGGCGCTTTGGCTGCCGCAAAGGGCGATTTCCACGCCGTCCGGGTTAAGACAGGGGATCATGACCAGCGAGCGGTTTCTCAGCGCCCGGCTCACATCTATTTCCGAGAGGTCGCCACCGGCGTCCAACGCGTTGAGCAAATTGTGGCAGAACTTTATAAGCAGAGTGCAAGTCAGCCATTCAAGGCCGTGAGTGGTGCCCACAAAGCAGCTGGCGCCTGTCGGGTTGCCGATGCTCAGGGCGGTTATCTCTCTGCCGAGAATGCTCTTGCCTATGGGAAACGCCTTGAGGAAGCAGTAGCGGCGCAGCATCTTGCGAATCGCTTTTTGCACATTTGCGTAGGTGGGCGGATTTTGATAAAAATGCCTAAGCACGGCATGATCTCCCCTTATCATCTAGTAGTTCCCGGGCCTTCCATATATATGACGAGAACAGGTTGTATCATCACGCGGACAAAATCTAAAATGAAAGCCGGTGCCGAAAATGAGTGAAAACTATTCAACAGTAAGCCGAAAGCCACTGTACAACGGAAAAATCGTGGACGTTTACCTTGATATGATCCGCCAGCCCGACGGCAAGGAAGTTCCGCGGGAAGTAGTGGAGCACAGCGGTGGGGTCATCACTTTGGCGATAGATGAGGGAGACGTCCTGTTTGTGCGGCAGTACCGGCACCCGACGGGCAAAGAGTTGCTTGAGCTCCCGGCCGGCAAACTGGAAAAGGGCGAAGACCCGGCAGAATGTGCCGCTCGGGAGTTAGAGGAAGAAACCGGATTTCGCCCAGGCAGTGTACGCGAACTCGGCAGGTTTTACGCCACCCCCGGCTATGGCAGCGAGATATTTTACCTCTACCACGCCGAAGACCTCACCCCAACCGCCCAGAATTTGGATCCCGACGAGCTGCTGGACATTGTGAGAATACCCTATGCCGACGCCATAGCCGCCTGTATGGACGGAAGAATCATCGACGCCAAAACCGCGCTGACATTATTGCTATTGGAAAATGGCAAGTAGCGTCTGGCGTATAATCAATCACACTACTAATTCCTATTTTCTAAACTTCTAGATACTAAATGGGAGGTCAGGCCTTATGAAAAAAAGCAATATTATCATACTGCTCTGCGCGATGATTTCCGCGTGGGCTTTTTCCGCCTGCTCTCCTTCTGCGGGAGATGTCATACGTATGGATATCGCCAGCCCGGTACACAATCTTGACCCTCAGTTCGCCACCGACCCCACCGCCCGCATGATACTTGCAAACATATTCGAAGGCCTGATGGTGATGAGCGCGGACGGAACTCTGCGGCCTGGCGCGGCGCGGGAATACACAATCTCTCCAGATGGACTTGTTTATGTCTTCACCTTGCGTGAAGACGCCCGGTGGCAGGATGGCACGCCGGTAACAGCGCAGGATTTCGTCTTTGCCTTTGAGCGCATGTTTTCTCCTGATACTCCATCCCCCTTCGCGCGAGAGTTTTCATCTATTTCCAATGCCGGGCAGGTGCTACAGGGCTACGAGCCGATCCAAGCTCTGGGTGTTGATGCTGTTGGCCCGTTAACCGTGATTTTTACCCTGGAGCGTCCCGATCAGGGATTTTTGAATCGGCTGGCTGGCACACCGGCCCTTCCCAGCAACCGCCAGGCGTTTGAGCAGTCGATGGGGCGGTACGGACTGGAAGCCAGATACGTTCACTCGAATGGCCCATTTATGCTGAGCCGGTGGGATAATTCCCGCTTTATACATATGGATCGCAACGAATATTTCCGGGAAGAAGAGAGAGCCAAGCCCGACCGTGTGATCCTGTATATCGGCAGACAGGATCCTGTCCGGCAATTTTTGGACGGTCGAAGCGATTTGGTGCGAATTCCATCCGAAAGGCTGGGGGAGATAGGGGGCAGGCAGGCGCGTTTTATCCCCGTCGAGCGGACGGTGTGGGGGCTGATTTTCAATCAAAACTCTTCCCTCTGGGGCAATCCGCTGCTGCGGCAAAGCCTGGCCCTTGCGCTGGAAGAAAACCTTTACGCGGGCAGTTTACCGCCCAACTTTACGGCAAGCAGCGTATTTATCCCCCCCGCTACCCTGTTGCCGGGAGGTCAAAGTTTTCGCAGCCTTGCGGGAGAAACTTCTCCTCTGGCGTGGAATCCGCAGCAAGGGCGTCATCTATTTGGGCGGGCGCTGGAGATTTTGGGCTACGACAGCTTTCCCGAGTCAACGATATATATCCCCGAGGGGCACATCGCGCACATGCAGCTGATTGAAAATATATGGCGGCGGGAGCTGGACACCGATATAAGCATAGAGCTCGTCGAGTTTGAGGAGATATCCGAGCGCCTGCGCACGGGCAACTTCGGCGTAATGCTGGCTCCATTTTCACCTGCAACTGAAAACCCGGGAGAGCTGCTGCGGCGTTTCCACTCGAGCAGCGCGCACAACAATTTCGGGCACAACAACCCAAGATTCGATCACGCACTGGAGGGGGCCGTCTGGGCGGAGCGCACCGAGCAAGCGGCCGGCTTCTACAAAACCGCCGAGAGCATCCTGCTCGAAAGCGCCGCCTTCATCCCGCTTTTCTTCGAAACATCTTACTATGCGATAAACACGAACCTGACCGGCGTGGAGATATTCCCATTCGAAGGGCGAATCATATTCCAGAATGCCAGCAAGGGATAGGGGCGCGATATCAGAAATTAGAATAGAACACTGACAAAAGCGCAAGCATCGGCCTTTTGTCAGTGTTCTATTCTAATTTCTGACAGCTGGCAGCATACTGTATATCCTCGCCCGGTCATACAAAGCATAAAGGAAAACGCAAAGGTGCTTTGATGAAATGATAAAACGAAAAATTATGCTGCTTATACTGCTTATTGCCACGCTGCTGAGCGCCTGCGCCCAAAACGAAGGCGGCTATCCTCTGCGCAGGGAAAGCGGCTACACGCCAGGTGCGCGCAACTTTTACCGGGATATAGGAAAAATCGACTTCACCGGGCTCGCCTACACCCCCTGGGATGCAGAAGCCGCTACGGCTTCGCTGGAAAGGCAGCCGCAAAGGGATTACACGATCATGATCTACATGATAGGCTCCGACCTGGAAAGCCTTGAAGGCGCGGCCACCGCTGATATAAACGAGATGCTAAGCTCTGGGGTGGACGCGGATAAAGTAAACGTTATCCTGTTTACCGGCGGCACAAACATGTGGCAAAACAATGTGATACCGGCAAACGAATGTGTAGCCTGGAAAATTAAAGACGGCCATCTAGTCCGGTTAGCGGATATAGGTCTGGCCAACATGGGCGACCCGGGAACGCTGGCCAGCTTCATCAATTTTTCCATGCGCAACTTCCCCGCTCAGATGTACGGGCTGATCTTTTGGGATCATGCGGGCGGCTCGATAGCAGGATATGGCCACGACGAAAAATTCGACAGCTCCCTTACCTTGCTGGAAATGAACTACGCCTTCGAGCGCTCAGACCTGAGGCACACAAAACTTGAATTCATGGGGTTTGACGCCTGCTTGATGGCGTGCGTTGAGATGGCGGTAATAGCTGAACCTTACGCCAATTACCTGATAGCCTCACAGGATCTGGAGCCGGGGGACGGCTGGGATTACGCCTTTCTCGCCGAATTAAACCGGAACCCCCAGATGGATGGCGCATCTTTGGGCAAGGTTATCGCAGACTATTTCATGAGTTTTTATGGCCGCAATTCGGCGGATTACCTCTCGCTTTCGGTGATCGATCTTGACCGCGCCGGGTACGTAATGGACGCGATGGATAAGCTGATGGCTGTTTGCTCTCGTGATCTGCTGAGGGACAGGCATGGTTCATTCCGTGCGCTTGCAACAAGACGTAGCAGAACCAAAACCTTCGGCAACGGCAGCCCAAGGGACAACGAATGTGATATGGTAGATCTTTACGATATGGCGTCAAAGCTGTCCGACCTTTACCCAGATGAGGCGGGGCAGCTCACCCGGGCGATAGACAGCGCCGTGATATACAACCGGCACAACAGCGATGTAAGCCTCGGAGGGTTGACCACATATTATATCTTCGGCGGCAAGGAAGCCGCCGCCCCAGCCATAGATATTTACGTTGCCCTCGAAATGAGCGAATCTTACACCGAATTCTTGCGCAACTTTGCCGGTATTCTGACCGGTTCAGATACAAGGTTAGGTGAGCGGAGAGGTTACGACGGCGAAACAGTCGTCGATGAGGATAGCTGCCTGAGCGCTCACCTCACCATTTGGGAAGCTCTGCCAGGCAGGCTCGATTATTATTCCATGGTCGGTATAAGTGAGCTGGACGCACCTGACCTGGCGCTGCCTTCCCGGCACTTATGGCCGAGCATAGGCGGGCAGTTCGTATGTCTTTACACGGTTGAGAAGTTGCCGGAAAAGGCGCTTTACGCCATCCCGGCCCTGCACAACGGCAGGGATGTGAACATCATGGTTTTGCGCTGTGATCAGTACCCGGACGGAAAAATTCTCGGCGCCCGCCAGAGAGAGGGATTCATCATACAAAAAGGCTACGATGAAATCGAGCAGGGAGATACAATCGCCTTTTACCAGATGGTAAAATATTTTGGCAGCAGACAGGAAGAACACCCACATCAGTGGATTGAAGGCCCGCCCCAAACGGTAAAAGATGAACTGAAAATCGAGCTGCGCAGTCTACCGGGAGGATACTATCAAAGCCTGATGTTAACCGATATATGTAAGGACGAACACTTTGCCGCTCTTGCCCCTGCTTTGCCCGAAGCCGCCGCATAACGCTTCCCGCTTCTTCCGCTTGCTTTATCTTTTTCGACAAAAGAAAGGTGAGCGGAAGAATTATTTATAAGCGCTTGATTGTAATTTTTCCTGATATCCGATATAATGAAATCACCAACAATTTAGGAGGAAAGGATGAATAACACAGAATCAGGCAACGAAGAGAAAACCAACGTTGAAAAAACGTTGCAAAACGGCACAGAGAATAATGCGGAATCCGGCGGCTGCCTGAAGATCGTTTTTACAGTTTTGATAGTAGCGTTCGTGCTTTTTGCCGGGGCTTCGCTATATTTCTTTTACGAAATAATAGTTATGACTGACATTAACCCTCGACGTAATGTAGCGGCTATGCAGGAATATATACCGCAAGCCAGAGCAATATTTGAGCAGAGCAGGGCGCAGTTCGATATACTTGTAAATGGCGAATTCATAGAGATGGACATGGTCATTACCTCTTCTACAGTCATGGATAGGATAGAAGAGCTTCCGGAGGAAGAAATGGAAGCCATCATTTTTTTGTTTACCGGAGATGAGCTGGAAGATAATTTTTTCGCAATTCAAAGTTTTAGAGGAAGCGTGGGGGCTGACTTATACCGCCGGGGGACGGCAGCATTGGAGATATGGTATGGGGGATTTTTTCAAATGGTTGAGATATCTAATCATAGATACTCTGAAAGGTTGGGCGGCGGATATGAGTTATGGATTTGGGCAAGACAGCCTCATGGCATGGGCGTAGGGATAATGGGAACATTCGCTGCTATCCCCGGAGTGATTGCTCTTGTCTTGCTTATTCCAATTATTGTTATTTGGCCTAAAGCTATTAAAAAATCGGCACATACATAGGGGGACTGGTGCGAATGGGTGGAAGCATTCACGAGGAATGCGGCGTGTTCGGCATTTATGGAGATATGGACTTGGGCGCGGTGGCCCGTACTTATCTGGCTCTTTACGCCTTGCAGCACCGGGGGCAGGAAAGCTGCGGCATAGCCGTCA
>Ga0123355_10017580_pt1 | contig 11308 bp, 12 predicted proteins | sample TergutEmb28metaG_3_FD_89872 | JGI IMG/M metagenome (GOLD analysis project Ga0123355, IMG submission 89872) | Embiratermes neotenicus P1 segment gut microbial communities from Petit-Saut dam, French Guiana - Emb289 P1 | ecosystem: Host-associated > Arthropoda: Insects > Digestive system > Gut ...
CCGCCCAACGCCACAGACCAGCGGCTCACGTGGAGCAGCAGCGACACTGCCGTGGCAACCGTGGACCAAGAAGGTCGTGTTACTGCACACGCTGCGGGCACGGCGATCATCACCGTAACGGCGCAGGATGGTTCTAACGCATATGCCACAACCACCATCACCGTGCCGACCAGGCTGGTGAACAGCATTGTGCCATCGCGCTGGGAGTTTAGCGCGACAATCGGCGACCAGTTTCCACTCACGGTTAGCGTGTCGCCTGCCGATGCCTGCAACCCGAATTATCGGGTGTCTGTGACTGATTCACGTATCATCAGCTATGAAAACGGTGTGGTAACAGCACTTGCACAAGGTGAGGCACATATTGAATTTACGGCACTTGATGGCAGCGGAGTATCGGCGAGGACGCGTATCGTTGTGCATTCCCCGATACTGGTTGAACGCATTCGCTTGCCCGTCGTTAGGCTGACACTTGATGTTGGTGACAGCACGACGTTGCCCACGGCGGTAGCCATTCCCTCATACGCCACAAATAGCGAGCTTGCAGTTACTGTCAGCGACCCGGAAATCTTGCAATATGAAAACGGCACTCTGACTAGGCTGGCCGCGGGGGAAGCGTTCGTTGTGTTTGCTGCCACCGATGGTAGCGGCATTTATGCGACCATAGCGGTGATTGAAACGACCACGACAACCGTAACGACGACCACAGTAGCTACCACAACGACGGAAGCTACAACAACAGAAGCAACCACCACAGTGGCAACGACAGAAGTCACGACAACTACTACCACCACCACGCCTTGCGAAGGCAACAGAACGGCCAATGTGCTGGGCGTCATCGGCATCATCGTGCTGGTGATCATCAACCTCTTTGCCATCTTCGGCTTTGTGCGCATTTTGATTAAGATGTAATCTTGCAATAAACCCAACGCCCCTCTTCGGAGGGGTGTTTTTATCTTGTCACACGAAATTTGCAAATTGTCAATAAAAAAAGTTGCCTCTTAATGGGGTTATAATCTCAAGCGAAAAGCCTTGACAATTTGCAAAAAACATGGTAGACTTTATAGTATGGGAAATTATATGGAAAAAACAATCAAACTCATCGCCTGCGACATGGACGGCACATTGCTCAACAGCCAGTCGCAGCTGAGCGACGGCAACCGCGCGGTGATTCTCAAGGCGATTGACCAAGGCGTGATGTTCGTGCCCAGCACCGGGCGGCCGCTGTGCGGGGTCACGTGGCTGATTGAACAACTGCCTGGGGATTTTCCCGTGATTGTGTGTAACGGTGCCGCTGCTGCCATGAGCAAGAGCGGACGCGAACTGTTTAAGCAAAACATGCAGCGCAGCGATGCCTTAGAGATTCTCGCGATGGCTGCGCAAATGCCGCACCCTTACATCCTGTGGGAGGGCGACAAGCTGCACGTGAGCCATGCTTGCTTAGAAACTGAGATTTATAGCAACATCACTGGTGCGCACATGCACCTGCTGGATAATTTGGATGACATCGGCGAAATCACGAAGATCATTTGGATTATTCCAGCTGAGCTTGGGCCACAGCTGATGAGCGACATGGGTGAGCGTTTTGCCGGGCGTGTGAACTGCCACACCTCGCACCCGCGCCTGCTGGAGTTCGTGGATAGCAAGGCGAGCAAAGGGCTTGCACTGGCGGCGATCAGCGAAATTTATGGCATTGCGCCCGAAGAAATGATGGCCATTGGCGATGCCAACAATGATATTTCCATGTTGGAGTATGTGGGGTGTTCGGTGGCGATGGCGAATGCGGCAGATGACATTAAGGTGCATGCCAAGCATGTGACGCTGAGCAATGATGAAGACGGCGTTGCAGCGGCGATTGAGCAATTCGTAATTCGCAATGCGTAATGCGCAATTGTTTCACGTGAAACACTTCATGGTTTTGAAAGGTTGCCTTGCATGAAAAAATGGCTTTGTTTGTTGCTGGCGGTGGGTTTGGCTGTTGCGGTTGCGGCGTGTGCAGCTCCTGCGGTTGAGTATGACATGCCTGTTGAAACGACCGCCACCACCGTGTATGATGAACCTGATGCGTTGGAACTTGGGATGCCGCCGCTGCCTACGCGTGAGGATGGCACGACCGCGCCGGCTGAAGAGATTGACGAACCTGTGGCGGTTGCGCCTGCATTGGCTGAGCCTGCTGTGTTGTCTACTGTGCCCTTGCCCGCGTGGGATGACGGCAACGAAAGTGGCGAAGCGGTAGCTCGTGAATGGGTTGCACGCATGGAAAAATTTTTGCAAGCGGATGCAACTCGTGTTGAGTATCGTGTTAGGCACTTCCGCGTTCCTGAAGAAAATCGAACTTATACTACGGAGGATGGTGCTCTGATTGCGCGTTGGAAGGCATTGTTGCCGCAACTGGACTTGCATGTGATGCCAGACCCGAGTCGTTTTTTTCTGGATGGCGGAGGGAATAGGTCTGTGACCGCGTTTGCGGGCGACGAGAGAATAACGTTGATTAACGACGCGACGCGAATTAACTTGCTGCAATTTGGAAACGATTTTTTGCGCGTGGTGAACATTGATGAAGTGCAAGAAGAATTTACAGCGGTTCTCAATGCAATGGGCATAGAAAGTCACGGCTTTATGCATGATTTCTATCGTTGATCCACTATAACACGATACCATAAATCGCAAATAAGAGGAGAAACCACATGTTTAAGAAAACCGGGCAAGCCACGTGGAACTTGGTAGACCAGCACATGCGCTATGTGTTCGAATGCTACTGCGCGTTCGAGGAGTTCATGGAAGTATATCTGGCGCAAGACAAACCGGCCGGCGAATTCATGCATCTTTATGACAAAGTGGATAAGCTTGAAGGCGATGCCGACGTGGCGCGGCGCAACATCATCAACGCCTTTTTGGACGGTAAACTGCTGCCCAGCACCCGCAAGGAAATTCTCGACATCATTGCTCGCTTGGACAAAATTGCGAACAAATGCCAGGACATTGCCTGCAAGCTCACCTATCAAAACGTGGTGATGCCTGCGGCCTACCGCGCGAGCTTTTTGGAAATCACCAAGATTACCAAAGAGCAATATTTGCTAATGAAGCGTGCACTGAGGATTTTGTTTGATGATTACGACAGGTTAATTAAAGACCAAAGCATTTTGGGCGACATCATGGAAAAAGAATATGAGGTGGACCGCATTGAAGATGCCACCACTTTGGCTATTTTCCGTGATGAATCGCTTGACTTGACGCAGCGGCATTATTACAAGCATTTTCTTAGCCAGCTCAGTGATATTTCAGACCGGCTGGAAGATCTTGCCGACCAAATTCAAGTGATTGTAGTACTCAGAAAGGTGTAGATTAGCTCGTGGGATTAGAGACCCTATTTTTAACTTCCGGCGCATTCATGGGCTGGTCTGTTGGTACGAATGACGCCTCCAACGTGTTTGGCACGGCGGTGGGCACTAAAGTCATCAAGTTTAGAACCGCCATTTGGCTCACTGCGATTTTTGCCGTGCTGGGCGCGGTTTTGGTTGGGCAACAGGTGGTGTATGATCTGGGCAACGTGGCTTATGATCATGCAGTGCGTACGCCGCTGCATGCGTTTATTGTCATGCTTGTTTCTGCCACGGTGGTGACAGTGATGACCATTATCAAAGCACCGGTGTCTACGTCGCAGTCGCTCATTGGCGCATTGATGGGCTGGGGTTTTGCGCAAAGCATGGGCAACTTCGCACAAATCACCCGTTTTTTTTCCGCGTGGATTATTTCGCCTGTGTTGACGATGTTTGTGTGCCTGATGTTGTGCGTGGTTGCGCAACGCTTTATTGAAGCGCGGGTGAAGGGCCTAGCGGCCTATGACTATTTTATCAAAGGTGGCTACTTGGTTGCGGGGATTTTCGGTGCCTTCACGCTGGGCGCAAACAACGCCGGCAACGCCATGGGTGTGTACTACCGCACTGGCGTTTTTGAAGGCCCTGTGGCGGTACTCAACAGTTTGCTGCCCTTTGAGGTGACTGCGCTTGGTTTTGCGGCACTTGTTGGCGGGCTCACGCTTGCGCTGGGTGTGCTGACCTTTAGCAAGCGTGTGATGCTTGCCGTGGGTGAGGGCATTGCGCAACTTTCGCCGCTGCAAGGTTTTTTGGTGGTGTTTTCCAGCTCGATTACGCTGCTGGTATTTTCGATTTGGGGCATTTCGATTTCCACGTCGCAGGCGGTGATTGGTGCGATCATGGGTGCGAGTTTCTCCAAGGGCCACCGCGGGCTGGACTTCAAAGTACTTGGGCGCATTTTTGTGGCGTGGTTTGGCACGCCCACCCTTGCGGGCTTGATTGCGTTTGCGGTGGGAAGAATATTTTTCTAGGAGTTTGAGATGAAGAAGATTGTTAGCGCGCTGTTGGCGGTGATATTGTTTGCCATATTTGCGTTGCCAGTTGTTGCGCGGCAAGTGCATTGGAACGAGAATAACCCAACTGTGTCGATTGTGCTAACCACTGGCGAGGTGATTGTGATTGAGCTTTCGCCTGCACACGCCCCGAACACGGTGAACAACTTCTTGCGTCTAGTGAATGAAGGCTTCTATGACGGGCTGATTTTTCACCGTGCAATTCCTGATTTCGTGATTCAAGGAGGTTGTCCGCTTGGCATTGGGACGGGCGGCACAACACCGATTCCTTGTGAGCCGAACGCCATTGCGCATGTGCGTGGGGTGGTTTCGATGGCACACGCTGGGCGCGACACCGGAAGCAGCCAGTTTTTTATCATGCATGGCAACAGCGCACCGTGGCTTGATGGAGTGCACACGGCGTTTGGGTTTGTGGTGAGCGGCATGGAAGTGGTGGACCGCATTGCCAACCTGCCCACCAATGTTAGCGGCCGTCCGCTTAACCCGCCGGTGATTGCGGAGATGACCGTGGGCTATCGCGCGGTTCCGTGGTGGCAAACCATGCCCGCGTGGCTGCAGTGGATTTTACGCTGGATATTCTTCGGTTGGATTTGGATGTAACAACAAGGCTGCAATGCGGCTTTAAATATAACCATGGATAAGAAGGTAATTTGAAGGAGGTATTTTCATGAAGAAGCTTTTGGCGATTATGCTGGTGATGGCGCTGGCAATTGGCGCGTTTGCGGTGGGGGTTTTGGCCGTGGAAATGCCAGCAGTGGTGCGTCATGCGTTGGCACTAGAAACTCCACACGCACCATTGAGTGATGCGCCATCTTGGCCTTTCCCGCCGAGCGAATATGTGCCGTTGGACGACGTAATGTTTTGGAGACCTATCGATACATTCCTCCCGATAGGACGCACAGTGCAAATTCGTGCACGCTTTTTTCCGAGCAACGCAACTAATGCTGCGCGGCTAACTTGGGAGGTTAGCGATCCCTCTACAGTAAGCGTTACAGTGCAGCATCTAGGAGATAGTGTCGTCACAATAACAGGTGTTGCACCTGGTGAAACGACCGTGACCGTGACAACGATTTGTGGAGATTTTAGCCAATCAATTGACTTAGTGGTGGACTATGAAGATCGTCGTCCCCAGCCGCCCGCGCCCAATGGCACGCCATGGGGGTTTCACAGTAGACTTGGCTCGGCCTTGCATAACATTCGTCGCGATATGGAGAACCGCGATTTATTCTTGGCGGCAGCGGTAGGCGTCGGCGTGATGTTTGACAATGCGTTTTTGCGAAACCGTGATATAGAATCACTGCTTGATGGAATTGAAAGTATTATGACGCGAGCGCAAGAGGCGGAAGAAGAATTGCTTGATATTGCTCGTGCATGGCAGGCTGATGGTATATACGATGATCGGGATGGCTTGTGGGGTGGGCTGATTGCGCAAATTGTTAATGTTCGTCAGGCAACAGCACCGCAATTGTACGCGTTGGTAGATGCTTACTTGCTGCCGAGTGTAGTGCAAATTGCGCAACATGGCGTGTGGTATATCCGTATTATGCAATCGGTACAGAGCATCCTGAGCGGTCCTAATTCTATGTTTGTGCCCACGGCGTTTAGGTCCAGAGTGAACAGTGCCATTCAACGCTTCCCTGATCTTGAACGTGAGTTTGAAATGATGGAAGCAGGACAATGGGATGAACTAGCGGGCTACTATCGGCGATTGACGGCGGATTTGATTGCAGCTTGGGATGGGTTGGGGAATCACTCAATATTCTTTGGAAATCCGCCGGCTAATCCGTTTCCCATGGCGTGGCATGCAACCATGCCCGCGTGGATACAGTGGATTTTACGCTGGATATTCTTCGGTTGGATTTGGATGTAACAACAAGGTCGCGATGCGGCTTTAGATATAACAGGGATAAGAAGGTAATTTGAAGGAGGTATTTTCATGAAGAAGCTTTTGGCAGTTATGCTGGTGATGGTACTGGCAATTGGCACGTTTGCGGTGACCGCGAGCGCATGGAGCTACAACGATGCTTGGGCCAACGAAGTGCTGCGGTTGGTGAACGTGGAACGCGCACGCGCAGGGCTGCGTCCCTTGGCTCCGCATCCCAATCTCAATCGTGCTGCGCAGGTGCGGACAAGAGAAATTGACGATCATCCCAGTGTAGGCGGCTATTGGTCGCACACTCGCCCGGATGGCCGCAACTGGATTACTGTGTTTAATGAAGTGACGGTGTCGGGCCGCCGTATATCTGGCGAAAACCTGGCGCGCGGGCACGGCAGTCCTGCGCATGTGGTGCAAGGCTGGATGAATTCGCCTGGGCATCGCAATAATATCATGCACCCGCACTTCACGCACATGGGGGTGGGTGTGCACCGCGGTGTGAATGGCCGCATGCACTGGGCGCAGCTATTTTCCGAAATCCCCAACCTGCCCGGTGTGTGTGCGCAAGACCTAGGCGCGAACACGTGCAATTGTCCGTCGCGCGGGGTTAACCTAAACGTGAACTTTAGTTTAGGCGAGGTATTCGGCGAGATGTCGCGCATTGTTGCTTCGATGCATGAGCGCGCCACGCAAAGCGGGTTTGGCAGGATATTTAATTAGGATATGACGATTAACACTGCGCGGCTCACGCTGCGGCCGTTGCGCTTGCTTGACTTGGGCGCACTGCATGTCTATGAGAGTGACCGGAGAAACACGGTTTATCTCGATGGTATTATGCCTAAAAAACGCCACAGCTTGAAACGTGTGCTGCGTGCTGCTGCGCAGTGGAAAATGAGTAAGAAGCGGCAACTACGCTATGAATTTGCGGTGATGTTGGATGGCGTGCACATGGGTACAGTAAAAGTACTGCTGAGCAAACATTATCGGCACAAAGGCGAGTTGGCTTGGGTGATTGCTCGAGCGCACCACGGCAAGGGCTATGCGACCGAAGCCGCTAGGGCTGTGATGAACTTTGCGCGGCGCGAACTTGGCGTGCGAATATTTCATGCGAAATGTGACCATCGCAACGTGGCTTCGATGCGGGTGATGGAGAAAATCGGGTTGCAGCCAGTGGCGAATGAACTAATGCCTGCCACATGGAATCCGCAGATGCGCTATTTTCAGCTGATTGTTAATTAACTTGAAAAACGCTACACTTCCGGGCGGATTAGCATCCGCCCCATAACTGGTGCTTCCGCAAGGCTTATCCGGCGCGTTTAACATGCCGTAAGCATAACCGTCCGTCCATCATCAGTTGAAGAAAGGAAAATCATCATGAACGCGAACTGCACCAGAGCATGGATAGTCTCAGTGTCCCTTCTACTTACCTTAGCGCTTATCTTTGGCGGAGCATTCTTTGGCTTTGGCCCTGGCTCACGCAATTGGGGCGACGGCGAGGGCGAAATCACCACGACCACGGTCGCCACAACAACCACTGCAGCCGAAACCACCACTGAAGCGCCTACAACCGAAGCCACCACAACCGTGGCTGAAACAACGACCGAAGCGCCTACAACTGAACCGACAACCACAACGACTACTTCTGTGATAACCACGACAGCAGCAACAACTGAGCCTACGACAACAACGGCGACAGCTACAACAACAACAACCGAGCCGACGACAACAACTACGACTACAACAACAGCCGAGCCGACGACAACAACTACGACTACAACAACAACCGAGCCAACGACAATAACTACGACTACAACGACAGCTGAGCCGACGACAACAACTACGATTACAACGACAACCACCACTACAACAGAACCACAGCCGCAATACCGCACACTGATCGACCCCGAAACTGGCATTTCTATCACATTCCGTGAAGATTTACTGCCTGAAGACGTTGAGTGGCTTGTGCAGCTTGGGCGCAACGTGAACCTTGTTATGCAGTTGGAAAATGGCATGCCATTGGCTGGCTGGAGACTTGCGTTACTTGAGGATGATTTTTATATACAACCCACTGGATATGTTACCGTACGTATTCCTATACCAGCTAATTTTATTGGTGACTCAGAACACTTGCGGTTGCAGCTCGCTGGTCAGTTGATGAACAGCCGTATTGATGGTAACTACATCGTGTTTGAAGCTGCTGACTTTGGCAACCTGCAGTACCGAACACAGGGCACCGCGGGGGTCAACTTTTCCGTTTCGCGCACATGGCACTCAAGCTGGTTGCCTGCGAATGTTACGTGGTTTACACGGCACGGCCAGCCAGCGAATACGGAAGTACGCTATAATTCAAATCTCGTTGACAGCTTTTGGTTCGAACCTCGCTTGAATGGCGTTGCGGTGGTGGCAAGTGACTATGTTAACGTGAAGATTTCAGTTCCGCATCTCATTCAATACACAGGCTTTGCCGGTGACCCACAAGATTTGCAGATCTACTTTGCCGGACAACCCGTAGAAACTCGCTTTGAGGACGATCATGTTGTGTTTGAAACGAGATTTGTGCAAGATGACGGCGACGCTGCCCAAGCGTTAAAAATGAATATAGCAGCTTTGAAAACACCAAACAAATTTTAGGAGGATATACACATGAAAGTCATTGCCGTTTTGTTGGTGTTGGTTTTGGGCGCGCAAGTGTTTGGGCTTTCGGCAAGTGCAACGCAAGCACAAACTTGGGGCTTGCCGTCCATGCATATCACGGCCGAGAACCACCCTTTTCACATGGAAAGAGCAACATGGCATGACGGCATGGTATCGGTTTCGGACTTTTCGGCCGAAGGTGACTTCGAGCCCGTAGATGTGCGGCTGCGTGGACGTGGACATTCCACTTGGTGGGCGAATGACGCTGCACGAAAACGTCCTCTGCGCCTACGATTTGAACAGGAACATCGCTCGATGTTTGGCAGTGAATATGTTGCGCGCGACTGGATTTTGCTGGCCAATCACTTTGATGCAAGCTTGTTGCGCAACTATGCGGCACTTGATTTCGCACGGCGCATGGGTGTTAATATGCAATATGTACCCATGGCGCAGAATTTTCATTTATATATCAACGATGAATATGCAGGTGTCTATTTGCTTACCGACGAGCGCGATGTAAATCCCGGCCGCATGAACTTAACGTTTAATGAAGATCCTGCGTTGAGCGAGTTTTTCTTGGAGTTTTGTGTGCGTGTGCCCAACGAAGGCGGCACAGAAGGTGATCACTTTGTTATGGTTAACGATCGGCCGTATGATATTCGCTTTCCTGGCAGCGGCAGCCAACGCCGCGCCCATGCTGACCATCTGCGAGGGTTTATATATGAGGTCAGCGAAGCGATTCGTGATGGCTGTTGGTGCACGATTGAGCGCTTGATTGATGTGGATAGCTTTGTGGATTTTTACATTGTTAACGAGCTGTTTCACAACCGCAGTTTACATTATTCCAGCAAGTTTATGAATATCACCATGCAGGATGGTCGGCAACGCCTTGCGATGGGACCCATTTGGGACTTCGACCATAACTATGGCGGTGGGCCCCGCAGCTTAATTCTTTCGCGCAGCCCGCTGGAGCCATATTATGAGCCGAATTATTGGTTCCCTAATTTGCTGCAGCGTCCGTATTTCAGCGAAGCTGTAACGTCACGTTGGAATCAACTGGTGGCGGATGGCATACCGCAGGCAACGGCAGCGCGGGTGCGACATATGGCCGATACATACCGGGCAGATTTTGAGCGTAATCACGCGCATTTCGGGATAGAGGGTCTTGAGCGTAATACCCGAAGTTTTGTGAATTGGCTTGAAACGCGAACCGATTTTTTGACAGCACATTTCAATGGAAACATGATATTTTCCACGAACTGGCCTGCAACATGGGTTAATTGGTTGCTGTTTTTCTTGGGCTTTGGGTGGATTTGGATGTGGCTGTGGTACTAGTTAATTGATCAATAATTTTTAGGAGGATATACACATGAAAGTCATTGCCGCAGTTGGCAAAAACGGCACCGGAAAGGACTTCTTTCTGGAGTACATCGCGAAAAAATACGACATCCCCATGGTGTCCATCGGCGACATCGTAAGAGAGCTGGCTGCCAACGAAGGCCTAGAACTCACACGCGATAACCTGCACAAAACCAGCAAAAAATACATGGATGCACATGGCGCAACGTTCTTTCCCCAGCAAATTGTGAAGCGTGTGCGCGAAAGCGGCGCACCGGTTTATCTCATCAGCGGCATTCGTCCGCCCAGTGATGTGCAACTGATGAAAGATTCCTTCGGCAGCGATTTTCTGCTGGTGGATATCGTGATTAGCGACGACGAAGTGCGCTATGCTCGCATGCTGGCGCGCGGCAGTGCTCGTGATGGCAACAGCGTGGAAAAACTGCGTGAAAACGATGCCAACGAAGAAAAAATCTTTAAAACCAGCGAAAGCGAAAAAATGGCCGACCTGACGATTTTGAATGACGGCACGGCTGAAGATTTCTTTGCGGCGATTGAAGAATTTTATGCCGCACACGTGGCTTGATTCTTAGCAGAAACCCCTCCCCCCTGCGCATTGGCAGGGGGATTTTTTAGTTGTTTTTTGCGTATTCGATTTGCTTGAGCAGAACCTGTTTTTTGATGCTTGCGATGAAATCATCCCAGTCGTCGTGCATTGGCGAATGTGTTTCAAATGCTTTGATGTGCTCGTAAAATTCTGCGTATGGATTGTTCATGGTCAGCCTCCTTCATATTGGTTATAGTGATTAAACTTGAATATGGCCTCATGTAGGGGCGGCAATTTTGCCGCCCGGAGAACGTTAGGCACGTGTTGAAGGAACGGGCGGCAAGATTGCCGCCCCTACACGAGAGCCTGTGCTTAAATATAGCGTGATAAAATCACATCCTCGTAAGCGTCAAATATCTCGCACCTGTGCATAGCCTATGGTTTGTGTTATAATAGTCTCTGAGAAAAAGAGACAGAAAAGTATGTGATACAAAACTGTCTAGGGAGGTATAGGTGTATGACC
>Ga0123355_10017581_pt1 | contig 11308 bp, 24 predicted proteins | sample TergutEmb28metaG_3_FD_89872 | JGI IMG/M metagenome (GOLD analysis project Ga0123355, IMG submission 89872) | Embiratermes neotenicus P1 segment gut microbial communities from Petit-Saut dam, French Guiana - Emb289 P1 | ecosystem: Host-associated > Arthropoda: Insects > Digestive system > Gut ...
AGACAAAAAAAGGCTGATGCTCTTATAAGAGAGTATACCATGGACTATGCAGCACTCGAAAACACACTCTTGGATAACTCTCACGATTCGCAGGAATACAAAAACGCCAAGGCAGCACTCGATGACCACGAATTTATCGCAAACTCAATCTATCAAGATGTAGTCAATGCAATAGGTCAAAGCGATGTGAGGTTCTTAGGCACCGCATGGATAAAAGAGCGCATCAAAACGCGCATGATTCGTATGTCGTTGATTCGGGAGGACTAACCATGCGAGGAATAAAAGTCACAGACCCAAGCGTTGCGGTGCGGTTATACTACGCCAATATCACGCTTGACAAGGCGGACATCAACGAGCTTTTCGGGCGAGCAGACGACCCGATGTCTTCGTCCACCCTGTGGAAGTTACGAAATCAAGTGAAACAGTTTTTGCTTGATAATCCCGGACACCAAAAGCACAACCCGACGCATTATGGTGTCAATACAGCGGCAGCTTTTGCAGCGTGGGGGTTGGACATCGAAGACCTTGAACGTCGGCACAAAAAGCTAATGGCGAACAAATTTGTCCGCCCGGAGGCTACAACATGATAAAGCGCATTGATTTTACCTACGAAATGGCTCTCGCCATACATAGTTGTGCGAAAAAGCAAACGCGTCGCCCGATAAAGTGTGAGCGCACACAGCAACCGAAGTACAACGTGGGTGATATCTTGGTCGTGTCAGTGCCGACAAAATCGCCGCCGATGGAGCGAATATTCCTCTGCGTGAAAGATAGGCGCACGGAAAGATTGCACGATATATCCATTGCGGATATTGAGCGCGAGGGATTTGAGCCTATCGAATGTGACGGCGACGAGTATTGTAGCTTATGCCGAAAAGATGTGTGCGATTTTTCGAACGACATATTGCACCGCGCAAGATTTATCGAAACATGGCAAGACATTTACCGCCATAGCGATTGGGACTGGCACAAAAATCCGAAAGTATGGGTTTACACGTTCGAGACAATCACGGAGGAGGTGGCATTCGCATGAACCGCAAACATCGCATCACCTCGCTTGTTATTTCACTGTTTGTTGCGCTTGTCGTCGGCATACCGCTGATACTACTCGCAGCCGTCGAACGTGACGCAGCGGGGCAAATTGGTGGCGAATGGGTGGCAATCGTAGGCGTGTTTATGATTACATATGGCACTTGCTCGAATCGTCGCATTATTGCCAAAATTCAGAAATCAAGAAAGGAGGCAGGCAAGAATGGAAAAGAAATTGAGCGTTAAGCTCAAGCAATCGACGTGGGACGAACTCGTAAATATCCTATGGAAACATTACGACCACGAAGACAGCGACGAAACAGTAGCAGTCGGAGCGATTCTCACCGAGTTATATATGCAAGGGTTTTACCCTACGGCAGTTTTCGAAAATATGCAAAAAAAGTAGAACCGCCCATACCTTTGGCGAGGCAGGGCGGAGCAGAACAAGGCAGTAAAATTACAACACAATTATATCACGAAAATTTCGCTTTGTCAAGAGCGAAATCGTGGTTGGAGGAAAAAGCATGACACTATACAACATAGACCAGTCCATCATGAGCATGATATGCCCCGAAACAGGGGAGATATTAGACCTCGAAAAATTTGAGGAGTTACAGCTCACGAGGGTCGAGAAAATCGAAAATATCGCGCTTTGGTATAAGGAGCTGAAAGCGAGAGCGGCGGCAATCAAAGCGGAAAAAGCCGAACTTGCAGCACGACAAACAGCAGACGAGCGCAATATGGAGCGGTTGAGTAACTTGCTCGCGTATTACCTTGCCGGGCAGAAATACGAGACCCCAAAAGTGGCGTTATCGTTCCGCAAGTCGTCGAGGGTCGAAGTCGGTGACGATTTTGTGGAGTGGGCAAAAACAAACTGCCCCGAAGCGTTGACCTACGACGAGCCAAAGCCGAACAAGACCGTCATCAAGGGCTTGCTCGAAAGCAATGACGAAATCAAGTTTTTCGCTCAAATAGTTGAGAGCCAAAACTTGCAAGTCAAATAGGAGGACATCATGGCAACAGTAATCGCAATAATGGGTGAGAGTGGCAGCGGTAAAACTACATCGATGCGCAATCTCCTGCCCAGCGAAACAATGTACATCGACTGCGACAAAAAAGGCTTGTCGTGGCGTGGATGGAAAAAGCAATACAACGGCGAAAGTAAAAACTATATTGCCACAAGTGCCGTGAGTACAATTCAAAATGCACTGACCAAAATTGACACTTCGCCGAACTTCGCACATATCAAATTTGTCATCATCGATACGCTCAACGGTATCATGATAGATGATGAAATGGAGCGCAGAAAAGAAAAAGGGTACGACAAGTGGCAGGATATGGCGGCATCTGTGTACGAGCTAATCGCGAGAACGTATACTTTGCGCAATGACTTGACTGTGATTTTTACAGCACACACGCAGACCGAAAGGGACGACAGCGGATATCAATTCACACGCATCAAAACGAGCGGCAAAAAGCTCGAAAAAATCGTACCCGAAAGCAAATTCACGACAGTCTTGCACGCTAAAATTATCGATGGCAAACACGTCTTTGAAACTAAAGCCAACAACAGCACGGCAAAAACCCCGATGGGGGCATTCGACGAATTACAAATCGACAACGACATCACGGTCGTTATCGACACACTAAAAAAATACGAAAGTGATGAGGATTAAACTATGCCAAAACTTTTTATACCAAACTATGACGACGCTGTAGCATTTACTGGAGGCGTAACACTTCCCGCCGGCGGTTACATTTGCAAGGTCGCAGGAAAACCAAAAATTGAAACATGGAGCAGCGGAAATGGCGCAAGTCTCGTGATTCCGATTGACATAGTCGAGGGCGAGCACAAGGGGCATTACCAAAGCAAATACGACAACAACCCAAACAGCGACAAAAAGTGGGGTGGGCTGCTTCGACAGTCAATCCCAAGTGACGGAAACGAAAAATCAGCAGGATATTTCAAGGGGATGATGGATGCTTTTGAAAAATCAAATCATGGCTTTGTTTGGAACAATGACGATGACACCGACAAACTCAACGGAAAGTTAATCGGGATAGTGTTTTCGCAAGAGGAATATATCGATAACAACGGCGAAATCAAAGTCTCTACAAAACCAAATAGAGCCTACGGCGTTGACTACATCCGCAGTGGCAATTTTACTGTACCGGAACTCAAAAAAGTCAATGGCGCGCCGAATATGCGCAGCTCGCATCAATCGAATTCGGATGCTTTTGATGCGCTACTCAATGGCGATAACGATGATTTGCCGTTTCTTTAATGTATGTACACCACGGCAAAATTAGTGGGATATGATGGGGGAATATTGATACTCTCCCCATCTGACCCTCTCGACAGGGAACTACTACAAAAAAACGTCGAAGAAATCGAAATCCGTCTCAATGACGGACGGAAGATATCAACGATACAACGGCGCAAAATCTTCGCCATCGTGCGAGATATTGCCATGTGGAGCGGTCACGAGCCCGAATACATCCGCACCATGATGACGTGGGAGTTTGTCGGTAAGATGGATATTGAGCATTTTTCCTTGTCTGATGTAGATATGACCACGGCGAAAGAGTTGATAAATTATATAATCGAATTTTGCTTGTCGTGGGACGTACCGACACAGGATACGCTACTCAAGCAATGCGATGACATCGGCAAGTATCTATATTTGTGCCTTGAGTATCGCAAGTGCGCTATATGCAACAAGCCCGCCGAAGTCCACCACGTGGACGTGGTCGGTATGGGGCGAAATCGTGACGAAATTGCGCATATAGGCATGAGGGCGATGGCATTGTGCCGAATACACCATGACGAGGCGCACAGGCTCGGAAATGCGTTCCACGAGCGATATCATGTACATGGCGTCGAGCTTGACGAATATCTGTGCAAAAAGTTGAAATTGAAAGCGACTGATGAGGTGAAATGATGCCTAAAAAATCCTTTTCAATACATAGTGATTTTTTTGACGAAATAAAAAACTTAACAGGCGAACAGCGCGGTGATTTGTTGCTTGTGATGGTGGAGTGGGCAACCGACGAAGAGCCATACATAGAAGATACAGCGGTATCTATTTTGTATAGATTGATGAAATCGCAGTCTGAGCGAATTTCAAAAATTAACTCTTCAAATGGCAAAAACGGCGGCGCGCCAACAGGAAACAACAACGCCAACACACAACCGAATCAAGCGAACACAACCGAAACAACCGAAACAAGCGAAACAAGCGAAGAAGAAAAAAACAACCGAAACAAGCCTTCCGTTACCGTATCCGTTACCGATACCGTATCCGTTACCGATAAGGTCAAGGACGTTATAGGCGAGCCTACCGGCTCACCACGCCCGAAACACCCTCCCAAAATCCAATATGCCGAGTTTGTCAGCATGACCAATGACGAGTATTCGTCACTCGTTGCGAAACATGGCGAAGATGGAGCAAAGCGGTGTATCGAAATTCTCGACAACTACAAAGGTGCGAACGGCAAGAAGTATAGGTCGGACTACAGGGCGATATTGAACTGGGTCGTGCAACGCTATAACGAGGACAAGGCAAAGGGTAATGCGCCAAAGAATGGCACAAGAAAACCGCTCGCAATGTCGTCGTTTGACACGGATGAGTTTTTCGAGGCGGCTCTTGCAAACAGTATACGCCTTAGCAAGGAGGGAGCAAACGATGCGGACTAAGCAACAACTTGAGCATGATTACAAATGCCACCTTGAGCAGCTGCGCGAATGTTTCGAAAACGACGACAGATTCGGGGTTAGCTATAATTCCGCTATGCTCGGCGGAATTGGCAAGTTGTTAGGGATTGAGCGAACCAAAACTGAGCAGCTGATTGAAAGTGTACGTGGCGAAAACAAGAGGTATTGGAGATGACACTTGAACAACTGACAAGATACAGTCTAATCAAACAGCACACCGATATTGATTTGTCGGGCGTATCATTTGCGGGCAAATGCAAAGACGAGCTGCGTCGTATCGAGGCAGCCGTCGAGGCATACACGCCCGGTAAGCGTAGCACGAATCCTGCGCTCGAAAAAATGATTTTGCGTCGGCATGTGCTGCACGGCGAGTCTATCGGCACTATAGCGAAGTGTTTGTGCACTGGTGAATTGGTGGTGAAAAACTACATCGGTAAAATTGAACGCGCGCTCAAAAAGCAAAACGCAACACCTAAAGAGGGGGGGGCAAGTAGATGGGCAACTTACAATCACATAGATACATAGTTTGTTACAGCGGCGGTCATTCATCTGCTTTGGTAGCAATTGAGTCGGTGCGCAAATACGGCAAGGAAAACGTGATATTGTTGAATCACGATATAAGTTCGCACGTCGAACACGCAGATATCAAGCGTTTCAAAGTCGATGTGGCGGAATATCTCGGCTTGCCGATTACATACGCCAATGCCGAAGACTTTGAGCAGATGACACCGATAGCCGTGTCGCTGCGTAAAAAGGCTTTTTCGGTCGGTAACGGACGATGTTTTTGCACTCACCACCTCAAAACATACCCATTCGAAAAATGGATTAAAAAGCATTTTCCAGTACCTGCGCCGGGACACATGGTACATGATGACGTGACTATTCTGTATGGATTCGACGCCAAAGAATGGCAAAGGGCACAAAGACGTCGTGGAATACTGCTTGAATTGGGGTATGATTCGGACTATCCGTTGGCGTGGAAAGAAAGAACGATTTCGGCAACCGAAGAAATCGGGATTAAAAGACCGCAAACGTATGACACGTGGCTACACGCCAATTGTCAAGGTTGTTTGAAAGCGGGAAAACAGCACTGGTATGTCGTTTATTGTTTGCGCCCGGACATTTGGGAAGAAGCAAAAACCGCCGAGAGCGTACTCGGTCACAGTATCATCAAAAATCATTTTTTGCATGAACTCGAAGAGCAATTTGAGTACATGAAAAATACGCTCGAAATACTGCCGACAGATAAAACGCCCTCGGCGCAATTTTGGAAACGCGTAAAAAATACACTACCCGAACAATTGACGATATTTTCGTGCGATTGGTGCGCAATATGAGGAGGCGAATATGACAAAACCACTACCAACCGAGAGCCAAGAGCAGCAAGCTCTTTTCGAGTGGGCAGCCTACGCGCAAGGTAAATATCCCGAACTTGCGTTGATGCTCGCCATCCCGAACGGTGGACACCGCCACAAAGCCACGGCAGGACGGCTCAAAGCCGAGGGGGTAAAGGCAGGAGTGCCGGATATCATGCTGCCGGTCGCACGATGCGGATATCACGGACTTTTTATCGAAATGAAGCGAGCGAGCGGTGGCAAACTGTCACAAGACCAAAAGCGATGGCTCGACGAGCTGTACGCACAAGGTTATGCTTGCGTGGTATGCACTAGCTGGGAGACGGCGAAGAAGCACATCGAACAATACTTAGACGAGCATATGCTCGCAAGGGAGGTATAAAATTGGGATTGAAAGTTTACGTAACACATGGATATGCAGACTCGCTAGCGTTTTTAAGCTGCGATACACATGGATGCGATAGGCAGTTAATAGTTACGCGCGATAGATGCGGAGACGAAGAAAGAATGCGCTTAGTCGGGACAGGATATGCACTCGGTCAAGGGTGGAGCGAGCGTGATACTACATGGCTTTGCAAAAGCTGCACGGAAGATGAGGTGAAAGCATGAATAATAAACCAATACTTGACCCATGTTGCGGTGGCCGTATGTTTTACTTTGACAAAGAGAATCCATATGTTCTTTATTGCGACAATCGAGAGTTCAAGGGCGATTTGTGGCGAGGAGTGAGACCATTCGAGGTCAAACCCGACATGATAGCAGATTTTACCGCGCTTCCGTTTGGTGATGAATCATTTTGGCACGTAGTGTTTGACCCGCCGCATTTAGCGAACGATGCGGGGGATAATTCGAGGCTTGTGAAAAAATACGGAAAGTTACCGAAAGAATGGAAGCATTTTATAAAGGCAGGATTTGATGAGTGCTGGCGTGTGCTTAAAACCAACGGCACATTAATATTCAAGTGGTCAGAGTTTGATATTTTAACATCAGAACTTATCAAAACAATTGACATAAATCCGATATACGGCAACAGGAGCGGGAAAGCAAGTAAAACACATTGGCTTGTATTTGTGAAAACGCTAGGAGAAGAAAAACACAATGAAAAATCTTAACCTCAACGACTTCGCCGCAGAAGTCCACGCAAATGCTGTAGCGCACGGATGGTGGGAGCGCGAGGTCGAATTTCCCGAAATTATCGCCATGATTACGTCGGAATTATTTGAGGCTCTTGCACTATATCGCGACAACCAAAGTCCGACGGAAATATACTATCTGTGCGAGTACAGCGATGGCTATGATATTGACTGCTCGGGGAGCGGAAAGAAGTGCGTCGGCACGGCGTATGATTGCGATTTTGACGAAGACCATGCAACGTGCAAGTATCGCAAAAAAGCACCGCAAGGCATACCCATCGAAATAGCTGATGCTTGCTTGCGCCTATATGATTACGTCGGGCGTTGCGGTATTGACATTGACGCAGCTATAAAGCTCAAGCACGACTACAACAAAACAAGACCATATCGGCACGGAGGGAAAAAATGCTAGACAGATACACATATAGGGGTAAGCGCAAAGATAACGGCGAATGGGTGGTTGGTAACCTAATACAAGGGTACGAATCGCAGAATATCCAAACGAGCAATAGGCACAGAAACAGATACGCAATACAACCAATTGGACGCAGCCGTATTACCGCCTACGAAATTGACCCCGACACACTGGGACAATGCACAGGAGAAAAAGACAAGTGCGGAGTGCTGATATTTGATGGTGATATCATTAGGTGCGATACATACAGTTTTGAAAACGCAACACTTGAGGTGACATGGCAAGATGGTTGTTGGTGGGGGTATGATATAGTTAATAGGAGCGACGAAGTCTCTGAACGCTTAGAGTTTTGTGATAATATCGTAATCATCGGCAACGTCCACGACAAGGAGGATAAGGAATGAAAGTGATATCTAAGTGTTGCGATATGTGCAATAGTGAATTTTCTGCTGAATATGTCAAGGCAAGTATTTATGTGACAAAAGACATTACAAAGAAAAGCGCGTGGACGCACGAAGTGACTTTCTTCGAGTGTATTGATTGTTGGATTTGCGGCTGTCAAGTCATATTAAAAGTCAGAAGCGGAGACGCGAGAAAATGAAGAAGATACTCGGCGAAGTCGCTATGTGGCTCGGTACATCAACGGCAATCATAATTGCAACAATCGTGACCAGGAGCATGGCGACGCTGTGGTTTTTGCTCGTACCGGCAATAGTGACGTTGGGTCAACAAAACAACAAGGGGTAGACTATGACACTGCGAGACCTTAATCAATTGCAATACCTACGGCGTGAATTGCGTCGTATTGAAACACAAATAGCCGAAATCAAGGAGGGAATAGCCACGCCCTCCTCTTCGGCGTTTGATGCGGTGGGTGGCGGAGGTTCACGCAACTTGCAGCCAATGGAGAGCCGCGTCATCTCCGCCCTCTCGCAGGAAGACAAATACGAATGGCGCAAGTCCGCGCTGATAGACATGATAGCGATATTGGAAAAGTACATATCGGACATATCCGACAGTCGCACACGGCAGATATTCGAATTGCGCTTTGAATACGGCTACACATGGGCAGAGGTGGCAAAGCGTATGGGTGGTGGAAATACTGCGGAGACAGTGCGCCAAGTTTGTTGCAGATACGTAAAGTTGTCACATATGTCACAAAAATCTATGCTATAATGTTATTGGTGATTTTGTATGGACAGCAAATGACCCTCCGAACTTTTTTGTGTGTGCAATAGCCTCCTATTAGGGGGCTGTTAGCATTATGCAGACCAACCACCACCATATGCGCCAGCCCAAACCTTACGAACATTCAAAAAGGGGCATCGGCGTGTATGGTGGTGTGATTATTAGGGAGAAACCGCATGAAGTGTGATATCAACGGCTACAAGTGGCAAATACAAGAGGGCGCATTTGACCATCCTCAACTTTTAGAACAATACTGGGGGCGGTGCGATTATGTAGCGCAAACCATAACACTTTACAAAGATTTACAAGCCAAGCGCAAAAAAGCGGTTCTTATCCACGAACTTGTTCACGCATTTTTATGTGCCAAAGGACGTATTCACCAAGCGAAATTTAGCCACGAGGACGTGTGTGAGTTTATGGCTGCATACGCCGACGAAATCATCAAAATCGCAGACAAATATATGGCGAGGGCAAAAAAATGACTGTAAATATAAACATATTGAGCAACAAGTACGTGCAGCAGGACGCAACGACCATCGGCAACGACGGCGAGCAGAACGTCACCACGCTTGTATTCGACTTTCCGTCCGAATTGGACGGATTTGTGCCATATATCGAAATCAACGCCGACGGCGAGGAGCATTTCGACATAATCTTCGACCGCTCATACACTTTGGGTGCGGGAATGACACGAGCGAGACGAATCACGTGTCAAGTTGTTTTCCGTGATGCCGAAAAAGCAGTGTGGAAGTCAAACGAGTTCGAATTCCGAGTGAATAAGAGCCTCGGCATACTCGAAAAATTTGACCCCGACAACCCCGACGAAATCCTCGGCGCAATTACGACGATGGCTTTGCAAATCCAAGAAATGCAAAGAGCTGTTGATGGTTTGGAAAACAAAATAGAGACAACTGTGGCGAACGCAGTAAATACAGCTTTAACAGAAGTACAGAATCAAATCGACCAAAAGCAGCCGCTACTCGTGGCAGGCGACAACATAATAATAACAAGAAATCCCAACAACACGCAGACTATAAGCGCAGTAGTGCCGCCACCATCGGGCGGAGGTATGCGTCCTGCGACCTTTGTCATTGGCAACGCCGCTCGTGGGCATACGACGGTAGAGTGTGATGCAGTTGTGGCTACAGGCGCGAATATTACGACCACACTCAACACCGCTAGAACTTCGCTAGGAGCAAATGGTGGTAAAATACTCATTCGCGAGGGCGAATATGTTCAAACCACAGTTTTTACCATAAACACCGCGCAATTGAATCCGGGCAGAGAAATTGTCGTTGAGGGAATGGGCAACTCTACAATTATTCGCCGTACTCAATCGTCGCTTATGTTTGATTGTTCGACACTCGGTGGCTCGGTTAGATTATATAGTATGCAGATATCTAACGGCACGCAAAACGTGAGTGCGGCAATGATGAGAGTGTCCGGTGCGAACGTACTCATAGAAAATTGCCTCATCGATGTACCCAACTCTGTAATTGAGACCACAGGAACATCAAATCTTGAAAATATCAAAAAGATACGCGGGTGCGACATTCGTGTCGGTAATATTGCCACAGCAGCGGTCGCTACCGCTCGCAGAAACTTGATTGACAATGTGAACTTTGCACAGCAAATTGATATTTTGGAAAATGACATTTTATTCGGACACCCCACGAACGTGTTCGGTGGAGCGGCATCGGCGCAATCTGCATGGTACAAGATAAATCATAATAATATCAGATACCCCGGAATGCACACCACATTTAATTTCAACGCCGCCAACAGTCAAATGTGCAATAACATCTATCGAGTTGCGACTGTATCTACGAGCGGAATAGAATTGATAGGGAACAATACACTCATTGCTCAAAACAACTTTGGCGGAAATATGATGTGGAATAGTCAAAATCCATCAGCGCGTTGGATTGACAATCTGTAGGAGGGAGCATGGCATCAAAACTCAATGCAAAGCAGTCGATATTTGTTGATGAATATCTTGTCGACTTGAACGCTACACAGGCGGCGAAAAGAGCGGGGTATTCAGATGACACGGCGCATAGAATCGGTGCGGAAAACCTGCAAAAACCTGCAATTGCAGCAAAAATCGCCGAAAGGCTCAAAGAGCGCGAAAGCACACTCATAGCCACGTGCGACGAGGTGCTGCAAACGCTGACCCGCACACTGCGCCGAAAAGCAACCGAAAGCGTGGTCGTGACACTCAAAACCCGCAAGTCCGAGTTTGACGGAGATGGTCGCAAAGTATCAAGCGAGGTCGAGGTGGCAGAAGTGGTCGAAATCCCCGCCAAGCTGTCGGACGTGAATAGAGCCGCCGAGCTGCTCGGAAAATATTACAAACTATACACCGACAAAACGGAGCTGTCGGGAGCAATCCCGGTGGTAATCGTCGATGATGTCCCCGCAGAGGATTAGCACCGCCGAAGTCATCGGAAAGCATTATAATCGCTTTTGGCAT
>Ga0123355_10017582_pt1 | contig 11307 bp, 7 predicted proteins | sample TergutEmb28metaG_3_FD_89872 | JGI IMG/M metagenome (GOLD analysis project Ga0123355, IMG submission 89872) | Embiratermes neotenicus P1 segment gut microbial communities from Petit-Saut dam, French Guiana - Emb289 P1 | ecosystem: Host-associated > Arthropoda: Insects > Digestive system > Gut ...
AGCAACTTTTTTGTTGCCGCAACAGAAAAGTTGCCAGTGCGCGCGCTCTCATTTAAAGCAGTGTTCTCCATCCGGGCAACTAAATAGTTGAGCAACTAAAGTTGCCAGTGCGCGCCTAGCCTACGTGTTGTCAAGTAGAGGTCCCTGTGACGGGCTGATCACTCGTCAAGAGGAGTCCTACCGACTGTAGTGCGTTGTTTTGTGTGATCTAGAAACCATATGAATGAGAAGGCCATGGCCCACTGGGGGCTGTAGCGCCAAAAAAAATGGTCCTCTAATGGAAATTAGAGTGAAAAATTAATTAATTAATATTTGAGTATCAAAAGTAAGTCAACAATTAAGAATACAGTAAATACAAGATTTTATTACGTTTAATATATATATATATACATTACATGTATAATAATTTTAAAGAGCTTATTTTATTTTATTCTGTATTTCAATATTGTTTTCCTCTAAGCCCATTTGCTAGTTGTCTAAAATGCTTTCTTCTTGGACATTAACTTTTTCATTCTCACGTTTTTCCACTCCCCATTTCTGCATGACCTTGTAGAGATTCTGTCTGCCTGTCTATCTGTCTTTCTATCTGTCCGTCTGTCTTTCTATCAATCTGTTCGTCTGTCTATCTACCTATCCATCCATCCATCATCTATCCATCGAGCCATCCATCATCTATCCATCCATCCATCCATCATCTATCCATCCATCCATCCATCATCTATCCATTCATCCATCCATCCATCCATCATCCATCCATCTGATAGTGGCAGTCATAAATCATGAGCAAATGTAGAGGAGATTTAGCCATTTTGTTACTTGTTTGAAATAATTATGGAAAATATCGTAGCACGAGTAATCGAAATCGGCACAAGGGAGAAAGGCCAGACCACAAGAAGGGGGTTGGATCAGTAGAAGATGGTCACAACGGACAGCTGACAACCTTTCTGTTCTTGAGTTTGTATTTAATGTTTCTTTCGGAATCGGATCAGCACAGTCCTAGTATGGACTAGGCCACAGTTCTGGCGACCTAGATACCGTGGTTCGTTCTTATCCAAATTAGTGGTAAGAGAAGTGTCTCTTCTTCAATGTCCGGAAAGTATTGCAGCCCCCCATCTTGCTGTCACATGGGTAGCAGAGATTAATCGGCTAGGGCGTGAAGCTGACCACCCATATCCAACTAGTTCGTAAGTTAAGAATGCCCATACGCCTTAATGACATGAGGCTAAATTAAGCACAGGGCCACCTTCATTTCAGTTTAGTTTGCAGTTTATTCCAGTTCGTTGTTATTTAAAACCACATTCTGACAAGTACCTGATTTCACAACAGGAGACCTAAAAATTCTTGAAGTTACTAGACGACATTCCATTCTTCGTGCGGGCTCTCTTCTTGTGAAAGTGAAGCTTCATCTAATTAACCTATCCTTTGGAGTAATAACAGCGCCTGAATGCCAAGGTCACTGTTTGCAAGGTTTGATTTTCTCATGGCTGTCACTCTGATGAATAAAGTCTTCGAAATATGTCATTTATTCTGGTAAGAATTTGCCGGACTGTACCGTATCCAATCTCACAACATATATTGTTTAAAGCTGCAGTAAACATAACTACAGTCTATTCACAATTGATCTACTGGTTTTTTTAAATTATTTATTAAACAGCATGCCCCATTACACAGTAATACTACATGCTTTACATAACCTAAGTTTTAGTTAGCTGTCATTTCAAATCTATAAATTCTATGGACTTAACAAATTTTACAAAAAGTTTACACAATTTTTTATAAGTGTATCATTCTTTGCAGGCCAATTGCCACCAGTGCTTTTTATTTGTTGTATCATCTCATTCCTTTGGTTAATTAATTTTTACACTTAAATATTAAATGGTCTACAGTTTGCTCTTCTTCTTCACACGGACACATTGGATTATCTATTAGTCCAAGATCTACTGGCTTGTAATATGTTAAGTCTTCAGTATGTCTCATTTGATCTACGGGCTTACAGTACGTTAAATCTTCAGTGTGTCGCACTTAATCTACAGGCTTATAGTATGTTAAGTCTTCAGTGCATCTCACTTGATCTACTGGCTTACAGTACGTTAAATCTTCAGTGTGTCTCACTTGATCTACAGGCTCATAGTACGTTAAGTCCTCAGTGTGTCTTACTTGATCCACTGGCTTATAGTACGTTAAGACTTCAGTGTGTCTCACTTGATCTACTGGCTTATATTACGTTAAGTCTTCAGTTGTGTCTCACTTGACCTACTGGCTTATAGTACGTTAAGTCGTCAGTGTGTCTTACTTGATCCACTGGCTTATAGTACGTTAAGACTTCAGTGTGTCTCACTTGATCTACTGGCTTATATTTCGTTAAGTCTTCAGTGTGTCTCACTTGATCTACTGGCTTATACTTCGCTAAGTCTTCAGCGTGTCTCACTGGATCTACTGTTTATAAGACATCAGATCTTCAGTATGTCTCAATGGCGTATCACATGGTAAGTATTTAGTATGTCTCACTTGAATTGCTGGCTTATAAGACGTTACGTCTGCAGTTTGTCAGTTGATGTACTGACTTAAAATACGTTAAGCCTTCAATGTGTCTCACTTAATATAGGTACTTATAAGGTGTTACATGTTTAGCGTGTTTTACATATTTATTATAATTTAGTCAATTCAAAACCAAATTAATCTTAATAGCATTGAAAACATTTTCTAATTATGGAAAAATATAAGACCCTTTTATAAATTCGAACAATTTATCTTTAGATGCAACATCTCCGTTGGGTTTTATGCAAATTAGGAGGGGGTAGGTACGTCAAAACACAACTATCTTTGTATCTGTTTTATTAGGCTGACGACATATTTCGGCCACTGTGGGCCATCCTCAGGTCGCAAAATTTTATAATGAGGACAAACTATACAGTGTAAGGCCATTAGTAGTGGTGCATATTCTGAACTTTCAACGAGATCTCGTTGTCATGCGGTTTATCCGTATTGAACTAAGAATATATTCGACTAGCAAAGTGGATAGAGTTAAAGTACATATATAAAGTACATATATAAAGTACATATATACATGTATATGTGCTTTAACTCTATCCACTTTGCTAGTCGAGCATATTCTTAGTTCAATACGGATAAACCGCATGACAACGAGATCTCGTTGAAAGATCAGAATATGTACCACAACTAATGGCCTTACACTGTATAGTTTGTCCTCATTATACAATTTTGTGACCTGAGGATTGCCCACAGTGGCCGAAACATGTCGTCAGCCTAATAAAACAGATACAAAGATAGTTGTGTTTTGACGTACCTACCCCCTCCTAATTCGAACAGTTTAGTTCATTCTGGGCTATTAGCTGCTGTGTGAACTGATAAACATAAAAAACAAATAAATGCAATACGTGGGGAAAAAGGAAAAAAATTCTTTAATATTAAACGGGTTATACTTTGAGTATTCACTGAGATGAAATTCCGTTTTTAGGGAAAAGTCTCTGTATTTTGTGACAAATGGGCAGCATAAGAAGCCAACTTCCCAGGCAGTGCACTGCGTAGTTTGTTTTTACGACGCTTTACAAGAAAACAGTAGCTGGAAGAAATGCCTTTGAACAATGTATGAAGAATGAAAAATTTGAAAGATCAACTGCCTATTTATACAGAGTTTTTGGATTGTATAGTTTACCAATTTTTCTGTTTTCTTTGGAACTCCAGGAAATTCCCCTGAAGTGAGCTGGGCAGCGACTTACAATAACATCCAGTTGGTTTCAACCAGTTAAAAATCTCCGAAATATAAATATATGTATTTATACGTCCAGGAATAGAGGAGTTTGCAAATATACTGGCCGTTTCTTTTATCACTGCCCCGAACACAGCTGTTTTATCGCACAAAAAAAAAGTTCATTTGCCGGCATAGTCCATACCAGCTGCCGTGTGCAGGGCAGTGACAGAACAGACACTCTATAAATAATTATATATTTCCAGTTCTACATCTTACGGATTTTAACAAAAGAACATACAGTAAACGTACTGTTCCGCCCTACCGAATTTGAGATTAATACGACGCTGTGTTCGACAGCAGACGATTTGCCTCAACAGGTCCTGTCAAGTGATCCCCAAGATCCCTTCTATTTACTAAACAGAACACGCCTTGTAAGAGGGGGTGCTGATAAGTCCTTAGCCCAACCTACTTCCCGATGTCGTAGGACACTCGATAGTGTCGTTGGAAAGAGGGGTCTATTCATGTGCCGAATTGCAAGTCTTTTCTTGCCACAGAGGCTGAAATGAAGCTTGTCAGGCGACGCGCGCAATTTCAACAACATGGAGACGCGAACTGTCATCAAGTTTTTTTTCCTGCAAGACAAGGCGCCGAAGGAATTTCACGCCATTCTGACAGAAACATTAGGGGAACATACACCATCGTTTGCCACCGTAAAAAACTGGATGGCCCAGTTTAAACGTGATGATTTTTCCACCTGCGATGTGCCTCGTCCTGGACGTCCCAAAACAGTGATCACCCCGCAGATTATTGATCAAATTCACGACCTAATCTTGGAAGACTGCCGGATTTCGGCTAAATCAATAGTTGAGCAACTTGTCATCTCACGTGAGCGGGTTGGGTTCATCGTTCATGAAGATTTGGTCATACGGAAACTCTCCGCGAATTGGGTCCCGAAATGTCTGAACGCGGATCAAAAACATCAACGTTGCCAGTCGTCTGAGCAACTTTTGGAATTTTTTCGGTGCGATCCAAATGATGATTTCCTGTCGCGATTGGTGACCATGGACGAAACCTGGTTGCATCACTATGACCCGGAGGCAAAGCAACAATCAATGGAGTGACGGCATAGCGGCTCACCTCGCCCCCCAAAATTCCCAAGTTCTCGCCTCGATTTTTTTTAGGTAAAGACGGCATCCTCCTCATTAATTATCTCCCAAATTGCCAAACTATCAACCCGGAGTATTACTTATCTATGCTGGTGCAATTTAAGGACATTTTGAAGGAAAAACGCCACGGGAAGTTCACCAAGGTGGTCTTGTTCTTGCACGACAATGCCCCGGCTCACCGGGCACTTGCAACTCAGAAGACGCTGGCCTACCTGGATTTCCAGTGTCTTGATCATGAGGATGAGAACTGTATCTGTCTTGTAGTTTGTTAAATGCTGACCAGTCTATGAGTCGGTACAGTGAAAATGAAAAGTCTTAATGGTATGTATATTTGATCTCACGATGGGCGTACGTAATGTCTGAGGGAATCTGCAAGATTTAGTTCCAGATTTATGTCAAGAAGAGATATAAATATTCTAGATATACTGCGGTGGGATAATTTAATATAAAACGTTTAATATAAACTTCAATACAAATATTGTACAATGATCGTATTGAAACATAAACTAACACAAATATTGCGCATGTAATGAATTTGTATAAATTGTAACCTACACTTAACTATAATTTATAATTAATTTTATAGGCATACGCTGAAGAAGTCAGACACTTCTTTGTCACGATAGTTATTTCTGTAGACATTAAATTTCGGCTAACATGCCCAAGTATGTAAATCTGCCTCTTAGTTCAAAATATAAACTGCACCTCTCCACTAGCCAATAAGAAATTTACATATCATTACATAGAAATTATTTAATCATTCACTTTGAGGCAACATTCAACTTCTGATTACAGCAACACAATCTTTTCCCTTAAATCACGTGGCATCAGGGCAGAAAGGACAACAGAACAGATACCCGTGAACTTATCAAGTTTGCGCTTCACGCCATACGAATTTGATACATTCTGAACAAATTTCCAACACCTGTCATTCAAAAGTTTTTGTAGTCTGGGTTGATAGCGCATGTAGTTTGGTAGAGGGAACATGCTTCCTCCTTTACCACGTTGGTTCGAAGATGGGTCCAACAGGCTTCCCCGAGGGTTAGACACACACACACACACACACACACACACACACACATATATATATATATATATATATATATCACTACATAGCGTCGTATAAGAAAAGACAATATTCTTCACGGACAGATGTTCAAACCACACGTCTGTCTTTCTATATAGATCTAAACACTGAAAAAATGCACCAAAAACTTTCTATGTATCCACTGATACGAGGATTGAACAAACATTGTTCAAAATAATTATACTGTTTTGAAAGACACTATCTTCTGGGATGTGCGACCATACAGCGGGGTGATGAAGTATCAGTGTTTAGAAGAAATATATTTGATATACCTTCTATTTTTACCCTAAAGCAGAATAACCCTTTTTCGCCGAAACGTACAAGGTCATCCGGTAACACAGTGCACAGGACCATAATATAACATGCTGTTGATAACACAGAGTACGAAACACCCTGTGCCCCTTAACCTAACGTGATGAGTATAGACAAGAATAATAGGAGGAGAAAATCTAAAATCAAATGAGCAAAATATATTGTGCAAGAATTATAGACTTCTGTCGCGTGCAGATAATGATATAGTTGCGTGTGGTCATATTTACTTTACAGCTTATTATTATTATTATTATTGCTGCTGCTGCTGCTGCTGCTGTTTATAGTCGTTACTGTAGCTATATTTGGTAATCCCGGGTGATGGACCCTTATTTTTTACGAGGTGGAAGGGGTTTAAAAGGAGAGTATTTTCTACACTTTTGCATTATCTCTCATCCTTATCCTAATCTGTCAGTGTATTCTACATTTGTCCTATAGTTGGGAAAATGGAAATACAATAGGGTAGTAAGCGGGCTACTTATAGACTTCAAGAGAGCCTAGATTCAATCAGGAAGACGTCTTGTATAATATCCTCATTGAGTTTAATATCTAAATGCAATTACTTAGATTAATAAGAATGTTAAATTAGACCTAAAGTGGGGATAGACAAAATTTTGCTCAATACATGTCCAATTAAGAATAGCCTGAAATGCGGAGATGCTTTCTCGCCACTGCTTTTCAACTTTGCTGTGCAGCGTGCATTAGCAAGGTTCAGGAGCGTTCAGGAGGGCCAGGACGATTGGAATTGGACGTTACAAACCAGCTTTGGTTTATGCTGACGATGTAGATATACCGGGTGAAAACAATCCCACTTGTTAACCAAAACACTGGAAATTTATTGGTCGCTAATAGGGAGATTATTCTAGAAGTAAATGTTGAGGAAACTAAGTACATATTCATGTCTCATGAACATACTACTAGGCAAAATTAAGAACATAAAAGTGATAAGTCTTTTGAAAGTATGGAAATATCAAATGTTGCAGAACAAACCTAACAAATCAAATCGTATTCATGAAAAATTAAGAGCGGATTCAACTCAGAGTTTACCTATTACCATTCGGTCTAGAATATATCCAAAAATATGAAGATTAAATCATACAGAATTATAAATGTGCCTATTGTTTTGTATGGGTGTGAAACTTGGTCTCCCGTATTTGGGGAGAAACGTAGGTTGAGGGTGTTTGAGAAAAGGGTGTTGAGGAGAATGTTTGTGCCTAAGACTGACGAGGTTAACAGAGGATTGGAGAAAACAACATAATGTGAAGCTGAATGATCTGTACTCCTCACCCAGTATTGTTCGGGTGATAAAATCGAAACGAATGAGATGGGCGGGGCGTGTAGCACGTATGGGGGCGAGGAGAAGCGCATACAGGGTTTTGGCGGGGAAACCTGAGGGAAAGACACCACTTGGAAGACCCAGGCGTAGAAGGGAGGATAATATTAAGACTGATCTTCAGAAAGTGGGAACTGAGAACCGGTTACCTTCTCAAGAACTGTGATCCATGGAGTTATTAAGTAAAATAGAAGCAGTCGTTTCTTTTCTGTATCGTCTCACATACTTTAGGACGAAAGCACAAAGTGTTCAGCAACAGTGTGTTCAGATGTTCCTTCGAACCTAATAGGAGTGGAGGAGAATTGTTAGTCTGGAGCTGAAAATTGCTTTTCCTAACCCAATTTTGCGGCTAACAGATTAAAGAAGAATGAAACTTCCGGTGCTTTTGGCAAGCATTGGAGGAAATAAACCTGTAAATGAAAGAGACCATTTGGAAGTTGTAGGCATAGTAGGGATGATAATATTAAAATGGGCCTTAATGAAATAAGATAGAAGGTTGTGGACTGGATTCACAGGACAGTGGGGGGCTGATGCGAACACAGGAATGAACATGGGGTTCTTTAATTCGCGGGAAAATTCTTTGCCATTTGAATCATTTTAAGCTTCTCAAGATCAGCTCTGTTACGTGAACGTAGTTAGCCTACCCATAGGATAGACCGACGGAAAGACAGATACAGCGGGACACCACCTGTCACAAAACTGAGCTCTGTTTTCCTGGAACAAAGAGACAGGGTCTATTGGCAAGCTTTGTGAGAAGAAACTGACATTTCCAAAAACTGAAGGTCAAATGTGTTCCAAGTGAATTAATTACAATCTTTCAACTTCTGTCGTAACACCAGTAGTATCATCAGTTGATGATGTAAGATATTAATATGCCACGGAGAACACAGAATACCGATTGCTTATCAGAATAGCTTAGCACTGCCTTCAGGTGGACGATAATGGATGCAGAATTGAGGACGCTGTCCTTGGGCTTCGACACACAGCTTTGTTAGGCACGTTGACCCTGTAACTTGGCTAGAATCGCTTTGTAACAATGATGCTTAGGAGTAACACGCATCTGTCAGTAGCTGATACCTGCTTCGTGTTTAAAATTTAGAGTTCTTCCTAAACTCATCAAGCTCCATTGCACTTAACACTCTGAAAACAGAGGATAGAAGGAAGAACGATAAGACAGGAAACTGCAGGCAGTGTATTCAGTGTAGTTGATTACAATTCAGGAGTGGGGAAATAAAATGTAAAGCTTTAATGTGTCCAGACTGGCCGCCTCGTCCTTCTGGCGAAGGTTACTTGGTTTCAAGGTACAGCTTTGGGAATTGAAGATGATGGTGTGATGGGAATTGGAATATTTAAGTATGCGTCAGAAAAATAAATTACTGTAAATAGGGGTGTACAAATCGAAGCGCCAGGTACCCGTGATGTCTATATTTGTATTGTGGCGCCAAGTGTTTCAATCCTCAATATGGATCTTGCTTTATATCATCCTTCTGGTATCTGTTGGGTAGGCTCCTAGATTTTGGGGAGACATTTGTGCACTCGTGATAAAAAGTTTATGTAAAATTTCACTTCGTACCTCACAGTGAACGCAACCGACAGCCATTTTAATGAGCAACCGGTCACCACTGTAGAAGAACAAAACGAGTACTCGCTCTTTATTGTGGAAGTTGCATGAAACTCAAAAATACACCGCGTGGGTAAGATGCAGATTTTGGAAATGGCGTTTAACGTAGTACACATTTACATTTTCACTTTAAATGGCTGATTCTAGTTTTATTACAGAAGTCCTGTTTGTACTTCGTAATTTATGGAACATTCTATTTTTACCACTCAAATATTTTCCTAAAACTTTCCTATTAAAAAGAACTCGAACCCAATACCATCGCACAGCCGACTTCATCTGAAAACTCTGCTTGCCAAGACCTGTCACCAGGAAGGTTTGACTAATCTCTGCAAGAGGGCTATAGTCCCTTATAAATTCAATATTTCGTTATTTACCTTAAAATATTGCGTGGATTTTTCAGTTTCTTGGTCAAACTAAGAACTTCGAGGGTCTAACCAGAGGTCACTGGCGTTGTTACCAAGTGGAGAGAGAGAGAGAGAGAGAGAGAGAGAGAGAGAGAGAGAGAATTGTTTGGTATACTTAGGAAAGCTGTATTAATATCAGGGGTGATAAGAAGTACATAAACTAATTAATACACACGATGGCTGAGAATGCTGGGATGTATGTAGCACGATGGTGGACACACTGTTATGGAAATCACACACAACTCGAAAATTAGACGAATCAAATGAAATCGAAGCACAAATTTTTATATTTGTCTATGAAACGAATTTACCGGTTTCGACTGTCTTCTTGGAGAGCCTCATTAAGAATTAAATTTTATTCCCTTACGATATATGGATACCTGGATAAAGAAGCCAATGTACTTGTATATGTAATGATCTGGTTCCTCCTGAGAATGACCAAGGGGATATTCGAAGCAAATTAAGAAAGCTTATATATCCTCTTTAAAGACATATATAAGAATCCATGTCTGATAGCGTAACAGTAGAATTTGTAAAACAGTAAAATAATGAGAATCTGAAGACAACCATCTCCAAACACGGAAAACAATAGACCAAAAACAACCGGAGAATGTGGAAAAGTTAAACTGTTTGTGTAGCATGAAAACAAACGATGCAAGATGTATACGTGAAATTAAATTCAGGATTGCCAGGGCAAAAACAACATTCAATAAGAATAAAAGTTTTCAGCAGCAAATTGGACTGAAATTAAGGAAGGAACTAGCAAAGTGCTACATTTTGAGGATAGATTTGTGCGGTGCTGAAACTTTGACACTACGGAAAGTAGATTAGAAATAACTGGCAAGCTTTGAAATGTGGTGCCGGAGAAAGATGGAGATCAAATGGACCGATCGTGTGAAAAATGAAAAAGTGTTACATGGAGTCAAGGAGGAGAGGAATATCGTAAATGAATAAAAGGAAGGAAGGCTAAGTGGATTGGTCACATCTTGTGTAGGAACTGCTTTCTAGAACACGTTATTCAAGGAAAGACAGATGGAATGATATAGGTGACGGGAAGGCGAGGAAGAAGAAGTAAGCACCTACTGGATGACCTTGAGGAAAAGAGGGGATATTGGAAACTGAACGACGAAGCACTAGGTCGCAAATTGTGGAGAAGCCAGGAGGTCGAGATTAAGTTTCAGTGGAACTATTCAGCTACGCCCCTTATACACCTTCATGGTGAGGGCAAGGAAAAACGCACGGAACGAATGCTGACGTTAGGACAAAACAACTTCGTTTGACAGTTGAAATGACTGAGAAGAGAAACATTAAGTCAGCAGCTGCGAGCAAAACTCATAATCACGCTTTCTAATGCCCATGTTTTAAATTTGACGTATCCGTTAGCGTTACTGGGAACCGCGGTAGCACAATGGTTAAGGTGCTGTACTATAAATCGGAAGGTCGCTGGTTCGATCCCAGCTGGTGTCAGTGGAATTTTTCATTGACATAATTCTTCCGATTGTACTATGTCTCTGGGGTCTATTCAGCCTCTAACAGAAGTGAGTATCAGGAACATTTCCTGGGGTAAAGGCGGCCGGTGCGTAAGGCTGACAACCTTACCACCATCCTGTGCCGTTGTCATGAAATCTGGGAACCTTAACTTCCTGGAACCCTCTGGGCCACTCCAGGCCTGTAA
>Ga0123355_10017583_pt1 | contig 11307 bp, 7 predicted proteins | sample TergutEmb28metaG_3_FD_89872 | JGI IMG/M metagenome (GOLD analysis project Ga0123355, IMG submission 89872) | Embiratermes neotenicus P1 segment gut microbial communities from Petit-Saut dam, French Guiana - Emb289 P1 | ecosystem: Host-associated > Arthropoda: Insects > Digestive system > Gut ...
AACCTTCCCATGCGTAATTCCAATAAAACAATAACGACATAAAAAAGAAACTTAAATAAAATTTTCGATAACCGTCAAAATTTTAGATTTTTTTTTTTTTTTTTTTTTGTGATTTCACAAAACTATCATCACCTTAACAAAAGCACCATAACGGGTACATTCACGCAAGAGAGAGTTTAACTGTTCAATACACATGTCATTTCACGGCGTATCTGGGATATCGTCACAGGAAGGTATGCCACAAAACTCGAAGCTTCTAACCTACACAAGTGCAAATTCGTTATTTTAAATTTTGAAATAATTCCAATATAAAAGTAAAACCGACTACAACAAACGACCACGACATTTCTGTTGACAGGAACACTCACAGAGACTCGAAGAACTGTCACGAAACAAATTCGAACGTATCAACTAATGTTTACAATTACATTCGAGAAACTGTAATTATCTATCACTTATCGCGACATACAGTATATCCCTCTCCCTACAATACATAATAAACTCTTTGACAAACACAGCTCACATTCGGAAGTACTCACATTTTCCATCAATCCACATCTGCATCTGACCGAACTTAGCAAACCGCAGACTCGTCATCTACCTTTCATTAAACGAATAATTATACGTACAGCATAACGACAAAATACTCTGACAATCGGTTGCACAAAAACCACGCCATTTTTGGGAGCGTCCTTATGCCTGTACTGAACATCGTAGAAGGAAAAGCTGTCACAATGCATGCCATGAAAGCATAGGGGAAGCGGAGGTATAGCTCCACTTATTCTTAACCTCAGCAATGGATGGAGGTGAATGGTTAACTTCAGGCCCCGACCTCTTTACGTTGGGTAAAGAGCGGCCGGTATATACTGCAGAGAAGGCTGGGTGTGCCCCAGAGTAGGTTTGGAAGTTTTGCAGGAAAGCAAAAAAATATTTTTCATCTTATGGGAATCGAATCACGGTTTATGTATCGTCCAGCACACAGTGCGCCAGCTACACAGACGGCACTGTTGTGTTACTAAATTTTGTTGCTTGTCGGAACTAAGCTTCTTACGAGAAAGAGGTAACCGCTTGAAGCACATACTGAAGAACAGCGAGCGAGGTGTTGCAAGCACGCTGGTACTAGTTACATTGAGATGTAATTGTAAGTTCTTATACACAAAGGTCAAGGTTTAATTTCACGCCATTTTGTTCACATCGAAGACAGTGTAAGAGGCGTGTTCAAAAAAAGACCGAACTTTTCTTATAAAGACTTTATTGCTCATTTTACATCATTTTAAGCACTGTCCCCTTCAAAGCAGTCCCCTCTACTGGCGATACACCGTGCCCAACCTTTCTTCCACTGCTGAAATGCTTCCTGGAACGCACTTTCTGTGACGGCGGGCAGTTTTCTCTTATCGCATTTTCCTGAATCTCCTCTATGGTTTGGAAACGGCGTCCTTTCAACGTGGTTTTAAGTTTGGGAAACACGAAAAAGTCTGCTGGGGCCAAGTCTGGAAAATAGGGTGGATGGGGCACAACGGATCTCTGATGTTTTGCTAGATAACTGCGGATGAGGAGCGACGCGTGACCCGGCGCATTGTCGTGGGCAACATCCAAGTCTGGTTTTACCATAATTCAGGCCTCTTCCTGCGCACAGCATCCCTCAAACGCGCTAAAACTTCCTGGTACAACTGTCTGTTTACCATCTAACCACGTGGTACAAATTCATGATGGACAATGTCTTTCCAATCAAAAAAACACCTCGCATATTTCCTTGCCTTCTATTTCGGAGAAAATTAAAAGATATCTACTACCACAAAATTTTCCAACTACTTCTTGCATCTTGTACCACTGTGAATATTTACGTACGTGTAAATTTCCGAATTGTTTTTCTCATGCGGAATTTCGTGTCGCACAATAAAGGGTGAACACAGATCGACATGTGTTCAAGGTGAGGGTGCTTAGAAGAAAGTTTGGGTAAAAGACGTAGATTTTAAAGAATGGTGAAAACTGCGTGACAAGGAGCGAGAATTTTTACTCTTCGCCTTACATTATTAGGGTGATCACATCAAGAAGAGTGAGATGGTCGGGGCATTTAACATGCATGGGACAACAGAAATACATACAAAGTTTAGCAGAATATCTAAATAAGAGATCCCCCCGGCGCAACAGCCCCTGGTGGACCAGGCCCTCCTCATCATACAGCGCTTCACGATCACACACATTTAGACATAACACACTTGGTAGGAGTCCTCTGGGCGGGTGATCAGTCCGACGCAGACCTCCACCCGACAAAATAAGACATTCACAAGACAGACATCAATGCTCCCGGCGGGATTCGAACCCGCAATCCCAGCAAGCCAGCAGCCGTAGACCCACCCCTTAGACAGCGCGACCACTGGGATAGGCCTGAAGAAGAGATACCACTCGGAACATCTAGGCGAAGATAGGAGGGTAATATTAATAGGGACCTAAATGAAATAGGATGCGAGAATGTAGACTGGATTGGTCCGGCTCAGGAAAGAGACTACTAGTGGGTTCTTGTGAACGAGTTAACGAAGCTTCGGGGTCAATCAAATGAGGGGAATTTCTTGACTGGCTGAACAACTACTGCGTTCTCGACAAGGATTTCGCTGCAAGGTTCCAGTGGCCGGCTACAAAAACTTGTGCGTGGAATTCGTCATTTCCTCCATGCAAATGTTGAGAGATAATATCTGTATTTGGACCAAACGCTATTTCCTTCTACGAACTTCATACGCAAAACCATTCTTCCATTCATCGTCATGTACGTCATGTAATCTATGCAGTCCATAGCAGCACCGTAACGCCATCACGATGTGGTCTTGAGAAGTCAGAATACTGCAAGTGGGGACAAAACAAGCAAAAGAAGACGTATTTAAACGGACGGCAAAGACAAACGAATATACATCAGCAGTCCATTGCTGACCGAACGGCGACTGCCAAAGGCACGGCTGGCAACAACAGGATTCTAAGGGAAATTGGGGCCCAGCATAACGAGGGCCCTATTTATTTATTTATGATTTATCTATATTAATGACACTGTCGGTAAGACCACACGGCGTCGTTGACAGTCATTAAAATCTAAGCGCCCCTTGCTTCACTAAACATAAAAAAAGCATAGCTACAGGCGCATTAGACATAAAACATACGTGTCACTGAAATACGTGTTGCACTATTAGCCTGGAAGCCAGATAACTGGTTTCAGATGCCACTACAGCACTGTCAACAGCAGAAGTGGATCTCTTAATTCTTTGTCTATTACAAAAATTTAAGAAAGCTGTCGGTAAATAAAAGGAAATAATGTGTTTGTAAACTGGATGCACTTGGTCATCCGAGGAGATTTCAAAACGGTGGCTGGCGACAGATTGCTGCAATGCCGCATACGTTTTGTTCTTTGTCACAAAATCCGAGAAACCAATTCACACTCCACTCTTCGCACACCGTCCACAAAACCTACACATCAGTAACTCAGACTTTCTTCAACAGCAAATCGAAGGAAAGGCGAATGACACGAACATGGATAAAGTAAATCGACAAGTCACACCCTTTAATTCGATAAACTGAAATCGTAAATTCCATCTATTTTACCACATTCAAACAAACAAACAAACCACATGTGCCTCTGAATAAGACGTGATAAGGCAACAGGACGGCGGTTCGAAAATTAAGTTTCATGTTTTATCGCGGCATCAGACTGGAGTGACTGAAGTAATTCACTAAAGTCTATTACACCAAACTGGAATTAAAATTTATAAGACGCAAATGCATAGTCACCAGGCTAATTCTGTGCTAAGGTGCACACATTTGTACCTGAACCATGTTTATGCTTGAATGAAAATCTGGAAATGCTTGTATAGTGCAAGTAAACAGCAGTGATACATCTAAACTACTCTCCGAGTTTCTTTCAGGGGGGGGGGAAACTACGTAAAAGAAGCTACTGTGATTCGAATCGTAAATTTATATTTCTGTCCACGCTTAAGAGTAAAGTTGTAGATGTTACTGCGACCCTATTTCTGGTCAAAATTATATACTTTGTTCACTTTTATTTGCCAGTTCGACATATAGCCTGTTTGCCTTACGGCAGAACTAACAGTAAGAGTAATTCAAAGAAGCAAAGTTCGCTAGCGGATGGAACTTCTAACAAGTTGTCCAGCTGTCGATAGCTAAGACGAACTGCAGAGCACAGGCTTCTGATAACGCGGATGCAAGACACTGCTGTTCAAACACACGCAGCAAGAAAGGCCATACGATCGACACACTCTTCGTTTTGACAGTGCTCCTAACAAACAGTGAAATCTGGAAGGAAATAGTGACATCTAAACCTAAACGAGTTCACCAACACATTCAAATCATGGCGGTCTACTGATATTTTAGTGCATTTACATGTATGCCCATAGTAATGGCTTAATCCTAAACCCGTTGGGACATACGGTATCCAACTCTGGGGATGCACCAAACAAAGTAACATAGACATTATACAACGATTCCAGAACAAAGTACTCTGGAACATGGTCAATGCACCCTGGTACATTAGAAACAATGACCTCCACAGAGACCTGCAAGTGGATGTGGTGACTAGCGAAATACAGAGGTTTGCACAAAAGCATGAAGGAATACTCCACCATCATGAGAAGGTTAAGGCCATACAACTCCTGGACAACACGGGGATAGTGCACAGACTCCAGAGGGAAAAAAACCTTTTGAGCTAGTGTAAGTGATAGTGCAAAAGCAGAGACAGTGCTAGTGTAAGTGTTAGTGCAAGTGCAGAGGAAGTGCTAGTGTAAGTGTTAATGTACAGAGACAGTGCTAGAGTAAGTGTTAGTGTAAAAGCAGAGACAGTGCTAGTGTAAGTGTTAGTGCAAGTGCAGAGGAAGTGCTAGTGTAAGTGTTAATGTACAAGCAGAGACAGTGCTAGTGTAAGTACACAACAAAACGTGTACACGTTATTGTATCAGAAACAGAGAGAGGCTAATGGGTGAACTCTTAGGTTTAGTGCAATATTAATAATTTAGGTCAGAATAAGATTGCTTATTAGTCCCTGTGACTAGATTGTAAGGACATGAAGCTCTAAAAGGCTTTATATAAAAAAAATAGCAATGACTTGTACAGGGCGGCTGTGGGGCCCGCCCTGCCACTTGATCAGGGGGTACAAGCAGTTCTCTCCCCACGGGTAAAGTGTTCATACAGATGGACCAGACTACTCACCCCCATCTAAGGGTCGATAAGTGGAACCACATCTCCACTCTCCCATACACCTTCAAGGTGTGCACAAGAACAAACTACACCTTCACGTAGCGATTTGCGGTGCGGCCTACTTCCGCAGACACATCTCCTCTAGAGGCTCATACGAACTGTCTGAACATGTTCTTTCTTATACGCAGATTTTTAAGAGAAATGAAATTAATGCCTGGCGTGAGATAGCCAACTCAGCATCGGGTCGGTTACAAGAAAATCCGGTTTCGATTGACGATGCCGACAGGCAATACTCTGACCGATATCCCACCAGGCCCATGCAGTATTTACCTTGTACCTAGAAATATTTTCGGGGATTTAAGCTCATAAAATAGAGAGTACATCAAATTTTATACTGCTCATTCCGTTCATTATATCGGTAACTAATTCACAACATCAAACCAACAAAATGCCCAAAATTGCTCCTTAAATATTTATATAGTAATATCACACTGAATATTCCTACATGCTTCGGTCCGCAATGGACCATTACCAGGGAATAGAAACAAATTAACACAGGTGACGTGGTGTAAAAGAGTCAATTGGTAAAATGTAGACATTTCCGTGTAGAGTAATGCATAAATGTGCGGGATTTTTATATTCAGTACCTTGGAAGCAGCCTACGTACTTAACAGCACAGTACTGCTTCCGAGATACTGTATATCAAGATCCAGCATATCTGCACAGTGCTGTACAACAAAATGATTACATTGCAGCTACTTGACTCCTTTACACCCCGCCAACTGTGTATAAAGTGACTAATTTGGTTGTAGGCGGTACTACTGTGGTTTAACTCCCTGAGTATGGTCCCTGGCGGACTGCAACATGTAGGAGTATTCAGAGTGATATTGCAACACAAATGTATGAAGGGCAGGTTTCTGTATTTTGTCGGTTTAGTATCGTGAATTAACAGATCGAATGCTTGCCCATGTGTCAGCTCAATTCACTTTACCCTGCTATCTATGACACAAATAGCCCAAATTTCTGGTACAATGGGTGTACAGATTTACAATACTGGGTTTGGTAGCTCCAGTTCGCGAGTACAGAACTTAGTCAAGTGACCCACTTTTGAAAATGTTGGAAGGTTCCAGGCCTGTCTCGTGAACTGCTGAGGAAAATCATGCACGCTAGTCAAAACGACAAAAGTGCAGATACTACCAGCCGTTCGAAACATAGCTGCAGTTCAACAATAGATTTGCCAATCAACGTGTTACGTCGTTAACCTCCAAACAAGAGGCACGACGCGTAATTATGAACGAAACATTTAACAGAGCATCACAGTCTGCTTCCACTGCATGTCTTGCCAAGCAAAATGTCCCTTCCCCTTTATTAACAACGTGCGCGCAGAAGGTATACTTCACTAACTCGATTACATTCCGCCTCTGCTGGAGACGTAATGGGAAGCCTGTTTCAGGAGTTATGTGGCTTGTGAGTATCGCATGGACTAAACGCAGTAGAAACGTCCCAGACACAAGGGAATGTCATAAACACGTTCAAAGAGTGAAATTAATACTCTATGTCCGCTGCTTTTCTTAGCACTCCCAGTATCATGTTGAGAGTAAACAACAAACAACTTTAGCGCCGAAAATGTGCTACGAATTTGGGCAGTAACTTTCCACGGGCTTCTTTTTAAGTGTCTTATTTTAACGAGACGCTGTCAACTGCGAAGATTATATAGTGTTAGTGACAGATGGAAGGAAGTGCAGGAAGCACCGGAGGAATGATATAATAAAAGGCGAAAATCGTAGTAGTCACAGAAAACCATGTCGCAGTGACAATTTGGCAGCTACAAACCCCACGTGTTCTGCAGTGAGAATGAACCCGTACCTCCGCAGTAAGACGTTCGCGACCGATTAAGTCATGGCAGGTCTTTTCATTAAAAAGTGTTTTAAAAACATGACGATCGTAATTAACATTAAATGTCCGACGCACAGCACGTCTGTAATACCGTCAACAGAAAAACAATGCTGTTTGACGTTCATAGAGCCGTGAATCGTAATATTAAATATATAGTAAAACAAACTAGATGCACCAATGTATCAAATTTATTTTATTTTGGAATGACACTCTACATGTTTCGGGCGGTCTTTCCGTCCATCATCAGGAGTTCAAGAACGTACATACAGCAACAGGCATTTGTCAAACAGATATGGCTGACGGAAAGACCGTCCGAAACATGTATAGTGTCATTCCAAAATAAGATAAATTTGATACAATGGTGTATCTAGTTGGTTTTACTATACAACACAATGCTGTGTTATTGAAATACGGAGTATATCGTCAAACGCAACACTCCAGTGCCTTACTACAATGTGATAGATGTTTCAGTTCATCAGAACCACCACCGGGCAAGTTTTTTCTTTTACAAACGTTTAACAACATATGTAAATTGGGAAGAATATGCATGTTGCAATTCAAATTACGTTCTTGAACGTTTGTAAAAAGGTGCCCGATGGTGTTTCTGATCTAGCACATTGTTGTATGGCGTTAAAGTGTTGCGTTTGACGGTACACTGTGTTTGTATTTCAATATAGTAAACATTAATTATAATAAAATAATATGTATTACTTCACAGTTTATGTAACACAACTTCATTTAGTCAGCTGCGTGTTTCGACCTTAAGCGGTTATCATAAGGCAATAATATATGCGCTTCATTACACAAACAGATCTGCATAATCCACGGCCTATATTACAGTCTGATGATGAGCCTTGAGGGTCGGAACAAGCAGCTAACTAAATACAGCTGAATTATGTTAGTGCTAAGTACCGAATGTTCAGTACTGGTTGTGTGTACACGGCAAAAGAGACAAACAGCAAAGTTAAGGGGAAACTTCAAGACGCTCAGTTTCGTATTTGTGGTGGCCCTGCCCAATACCAGTTCCTGAACGAACTGCACGGATTCTGTTGCAACGAGAGAGAGAGAGAGAGAGATGGTATGAACAAAACTTTGCGTTAATCAGGGGCCCAAATGCGGTTTATTTTACAGAAGTATCTCGGTGTTGTCCGGAAAACGCACGTAAGTCAAAACTGAGGTTACGGATCCTGATGAAGACAGTAAGTAAGTATATTTCAGAATCAATAGGTCGGTGTTTACCAGTAAGTCACGTCTGTTCTGCCAACAACACAGAACAATCGCACTGCCACTGAGCTGGTTTAAAAGCCGAAGGAAGTTACTGGAATTTCATTACGATGTAAGCAAATTCAGAAAATGTATTTTACTTCCTCTATAAATGAAAATAATAAAGAGTAAACAATTTCAATTCATGGATTTAAACCGTTTTTAAATTTCTCCGTGTTTATAAACAATGACATTTGATTACAACTATATTTTAAATTCAAATTAGTTCAGACAAAACAAATGCACATATGCAATAAAATAAAGCAATATCTAAACAGGCCCGGGCAGGCACTGAGTGTTCCAGCAAGTTGAGGCTCCCAGATTTCAAGACAGTCGGCACATTAAAGTAGTTAGGTTGTCAGCCCTATGCACCGGCCGTCTTTACCCCCAGGAAGTATTCCTGGTACTCATTTCTGTTACAGGCTAAGTCGATCACAGCGCCAGAGTGCTGCCGGAAGGATTACGTCAATGAAAAATTCCAATGACACCATCGGAAATCGAACCCGCGACCTTCCGACTTGCAGCGCAGTGCCTCCACCAACTGCGCTACGGCGTGCCCCATGCAATAAAATACAATTATCAATTATAACATTTCCTCCTATATGTTTCGGAGCTTTTTGCGCTATCTTCAGGGAGAACTACTCGTATTTTGTGTACTCTCAATACTACTGTTACAGTTTGTGATTACATCGATTAGCAACTTTCATACAGTTACTTAAAAAAACACGTTTGTTTTATAGTGGAAATTAAGATGTTAAAGTCCATGTGTAAAACGCTAAAATTGTTAAAAGAATATTTTTGTTGTAGAAGCGGCTGCTGCTATTGTTTGCAGGTGTTCTTGAACATAATACCTTTCGTATTACCTCGTTTATTTTAGAGTTACCGGGTGTTACATATGACGTTTTTATATGCAGGTATTTTGCATGTAAACGGGGTACAAGTTAGGCTCTCTAGCCGCTTGCGATGCCCTCTTTCTGAGGTCCTAATATTGTCATAAGCCCTGTTCTCAAACGCTGCCAGTCTTTGTACTTCCCTGGTGGTGATACAAGACTCCTTTATTCCCGCAACATTTATTCTGTAAAATGCACTACAATAGTAAATTGATACCGTACAGTACTCCATCGCTGGCAATTAAGACACTCTCCGTCTAAGGCCCTTTGTCGCTACTCTGAGTCGTTTGTGGGAAGGAAACGGCACAATTAGAGACGATTCTTCTTGATCAACATAATCCTATTCATTTTCGATCTCTCATAGCTCACAAGATGTCCTAACAAACCCTTCAAACAGACGAATGTTACTGATATTATATTAGTGTAAGAAAGAATAAAAGGGAAAATTTTACCCTAGAAGTGGCCACGAAGACCCGGATGAGTAGAAGAGGTATAGCTCTAATCTTTCTTTAACCTCGGCGCTAGATGGGGGATGGGTGGTCAGCGCCACGCCCCGGCAGCTTCACACCCGGGGTATGAACCGGTACCCGTTGTATAGGAAGGGGGTGAGCCCCAGGACCAGTCCGGACAGGTACGGTAAATATCGCCCGCACGGAGATTCGATCCCCGGAACGTCCAGCCCGTAGCCAGTCACTGTACCGAATACGCTACGCCGGCCTACATAATAAAGAATACACGATATATTGGTTAACTGATTGGCACGCTGGTATATTTTTCTTTCACCCACATGGCGCAACAGCTCCTAGTGGGTCAGGGTCTCCTTGTTATCGAGGCTTCACGATCACACTTAGACACACCACACTCGGTTGGGTTCCTCCGGAAAATAGTGATCAGCCTAACGCAGAGACCTATACATGACAACACACAACGCTCAGAAGAGGCAAACATCCATGCCTTCGGCGCGGTTCGAACCCACAATGCAAGCAAGCGAGCGGCCGCAGACCCACGCCTTAGACCGCGCGGTCACTGGCATAGGCCTGGTATACGTTACACAGGAGAAGCAGTAATAAATGCGTGATTATAGTAAGTTTCGTTGATAGATAGAGTGTCCAAACCGTTAAGTACCTGCAAGTACAACATAGAAGCACAGCGACTCAGGGGAAAAGAATATTTGACTCGTTGTTTACACAGTTTGAAACGCTACACTGTGGGTCGACACGGCCATTCAGAACTCTACTACCACGTGTAACAGACGGCACAGAACTGAATGCATATTAATATGTCTCAACTCCTGCAGTTTCTGTTCTGTACATCGCAGGAAACATGGAACATGGTTCAGACAAGATTAAAGAGTGCCAACTGCCGCGCGTCATGTGCCAGAATACAAACTACAGCAATTACACGACTCGATAACAGACAACTCAAACTAATCGTTCAAACAATTATCGTATTATCTTCCCGTTAAGGATAAATTACAGTTCTAAACTAGTTATCACCACGATTGCATATCAACCCACTTTTGCAAGTTGCCGGTTACTACTGCCACCACTACGATTACTTGTACTACAACAAAGACGAGTACACAACACTTTAGCTATATTTTACAGCGATTCCTTCGCCGCCTTCAAAAAAGTGGCCGTCTATAATACAGCTCTGCAACACCAGATTATGTCTGTAACAAACGAATACCAAATTTATGATATATTTAAGACGGTAAGTAGGCTAATATATCTGAAAAAGTGTGTTATTGTACCAAACCTTTCCATTCTTTTTGTTCAACAAGCGTGATTAACGTGAACCGCTGTCATCTGTACTGAGTTCCAGTTACAGTGACTATACTCCCGATCCCGTTGGCCGTGCGATCTAAGGCGTGAGTCTGCAACCGCACGATTTCTGGGATCACGGGTTCGAATCCCGCTAAGGCGAAGGATGTCCGCTTCTTGTGAATTTTGTGAGTTATGCTGGTAGCGGCCTCCGCGACGAGGAGCTGATCGCTTGTTTAGAGGAGCCCTACCGGGTGTGTATAATTACCTGAAAGTTTCAAAAACAGCCTCCTTAGGCCCGA
>Ga0123355_10017584_pt1 | contig 11307 bp, 12 predicted proteins | sample TergutEmb28metaG_3_FD_89872 | JGI IMG/M metagenome (GOLD analysis project Ga0123355, IMG submission 89872) | Embiratermes neotenicus P1 segment gut microbial communities from Petit-Saut dam, French Guiana - Emb289 P1 | ecosystem: Host-associated > Arthropoda: Insects > Digestive system > Gut ...
CCAGGATAGAGACAGGTGGCGGACGCTTGTGAGTGCGGTAATGAACCTTCGGGTTCTGTGAAATGCGGGGAATTTCTTGACTAGTTGCAAACCAGTTAGCTTCTCAAGAAGGACTCTGCACCATGGAGTAAGTAATTAACCAACTTTATCCACAAAACTGTTGTTTTACAATAAGTTTACTGTGCGGTACGGCCTGGATCTTTAAATATGATGTGGCTTAATCTTATTTACTTACTCCATGGTGCAGAGTCCTTCTTGAGAAGCTAACTGGTTTGCAGCTTCCCCGCATTTCATGGAACCCGAAGGTTCATTACCGCACTCACAAATGTCCACCACCTGTCTCTATCCTAGGCCAGCCCAATCCAGTCCATATACCCACATCCCACCTCCTGCAGATCCATCCTAATATTATCCACCCATCTACGCCTGGGTCTCCCCAGTGGTCTCCTTCCCTCCAGTTTCCCACCAAGACCCTATACACCCCCCTCTCCTCACCCATACGCGCCACATGCCCAGCCCATCTCATTTTTCTCGATTTTATCACCCACACAATATTGGGTGACGAGTACAAATCATTTAGCTCCTCGTTATGCAATCTCCTCCATTCCCCTGTTACCTTGTCCCTCCTAGGTCCAAAAATTCTCCTCAACACCATGTTCTCGAACACCCTCAGCTTGGTTAATTACTAAGATAAATTATTTTACTGAGTTACCAACCATTAAGCATGGTGTTATGAACACCTGTCCTGTAAATGTTAAAGTAAAACCAGTAAATGTCTGCTCCTTACCATCCTCCCTGCCAAGTGGGCAGAGATAATATAAGATCCCACAGGGTAGGGCTCTGTGTGTTGAAAAGTGGGGCATCTGTTGTAGCAAGTTGTTGCATTGTTGATGAATCAGGAACTGTAAGTTTGTAAGCTAGGAAGGACATCTGGTGGATTCATTATGTGCTACCTTAAATAATGGCATAAAGGACCAAGGAGGTGGGATAAGTTCAAGACTGTTGTGATGTCATTACAGGGAAAACACAAATAAATTCAGCACAAAAAAGTGTATCAAGATAATTGTCAACAGAATGCAACATGTGCTCATAAAGACATGTGTCCTACAGCAAGATATTACAGTGATACCTCGGCTAACGAAGATTTTTTTTCGCTGTTTTTCGGACTCGCCTAACGAATATGGATTCGGCTAATGAATGTTTTAGTGGATGCGTGCGCTAACATAAAGCAGCAAACATGAACAGTCAGGCCATTCCAGAAGCTTAACTTTTCCATCTGTATGTGTGTTTCGGCTAACGGATGTGATTCCAGAACGAATTATCTTCGTTAGCCGAGGTATCACTGTATCAACAGAAGACAGCATGTGTCCCACAAATTCAGTATGTTCTCACTAAGTGTGCTGGATACAGCAAGTTTTCCAATCTCATGTCCCTAGTTTAGAAGCATCCTCAGGCAATCATGAATGCCCCTTTTTATGAAGACAACATTTCATTTTTTGCCACTTTTTGTGTAACTGTCATCAAATCACACAAACTCTCTGGTGAATTTTGTAATGTGTGTTGCATATCTGATATATACAACCACTTTCTTAAAGACAGTTTTGTGTGACACCATACAGTCTGGTAGGTCGGAGGTTCCCAAATCCCAGGCACCAGTTTACCTTGGCGAGTAAATTTTGTACAGTTATGCCAAATATTTGTGGTTCTTGGTATGGAACACGGTTCATGTCACAGTTTGGGGGCAGCTCCTAGAGTTTTCTGAAAATGTGTGCACCCCTGCAATAGGTAAAGCTCAGTTGAAACCTGATAGCACACGGTGACACACGGTAGGGGAAGTTAAGGGGAAACATGAGTGGAATGGGTAGCCAGTAGTCTTGCACTCTACCTCAGAACATGGTGTATCCAGCGTTACTACCATTACTACAGCTGACACGCACACCTTGGCTGCTAGTAGTCTACTGAACTGACCCCCCCGCCAATTTAAATGGACTCGTCTGTTTCGCAGAAAGACTAAATCTGGTTTCTGCAAGTGCCATCACATTTCAAACATGCTCTAGATACTAATGTCATGGAGAAACTTTCAGAACATGGTGTATCCAGCATTACTACCATTACTACTGCTGACACGCACACCTCGGCTGCTAGTAATCTACTGAACTGACCCCCCCGCCAATTTAAATTGACTCGTCCGTTTCGCTGAAAGACTAAATTTGGTTTCTGCATGTGTGCCATCACATTTCAAATGTGCTCTAGATACTAATGTCATGGAGAAACTTACTGCCTCCATCTTCAAGGTAGAAGTTGCTTCTACCCTGATTATGCCAGCCATATGCTCTTCAAAAATGTGATATTCAAGGTTCTAAGCCATGCTGCTTAAGATTCAATTCCGTCGGGGTGTGACGTCATGTCATGGCGTGTGTAATTCTTCACAATCCAAATGATCACAGTGCCCTCATCTTCAGGGTAAACAGCCCAAAACAGTGACTTCTTGACGGTGAAGATGACGGTACTATGCTCCTTTGAAATATCAGAAACTAAACATCCTACAGCAAAGTGGGACATCCCAGAGCAGCTGAATCTTCCCAAAAACGTTGGTATGTCTACCGAAGTACAGTGTCATAAGCCACAAGACAAGAGCATTATTTGTCACCACCAATGGAACTTCAAACCTTACATACCAAAGTGTCCGAACTAAAAAAATTTGGATTCCTCCCTTGGTGTTTCTTCATGGTTTACTTAACCTTTTAAAGCCTACCGTTAACTTTACGTACCACAAGATTTAACATTCCAAATTCTACATTGTCATCACATGGAATTTGTGTGTTTTGTATGGATCTCGGAACAAAGAGAACATTTTGCCTTATGCAACACTAAAAGATTGGTTTTTATAACCGAGGTGGAGAGTGTTTACAGCGTGGTACGGACTGGGTCCTTACATAACAGATACATTTCTGAGTCCTTATATAACAGATACATTTCATCTTTAATAGGTTAATGATCGTTTCAGTAGCTCACAATAAGCAGCACCAAGCCACAGGACAATTGAAGGATAATAAATGTGCAGGGATATGCAAGGAAATGGTCATTGTGAATTTTGAGGTCCTACACCACCATTTGTATGGAGGGAATGAGGCAGACCACAAAAATCACAGTCACGACCGCCAATTAACAGGACAAGACCTGAAATTTTGATGTCCCCAAAACAAAGCAGTAACACAAGACTCATTACCACGGCATCTGCTGCCGCTCATAATTGGCGAGAGGATGGGCTCACTGGATAGAAATAAGAAAATGTCTGCAAGCACATCAGAAGAAACTGTAAATTTTATTTTAATTTTGATGTACACTGCAACTCATGTAATGTTACACACTAAACGGCAGATGTTGAATGATGAGACAAAACGAATTACCCACAGGCAACCCTGCAGAAAAACAACGCACGAGCACGTCATCGGCTGAACTGCCGGGTGTCACCTGGCCTCTTTTTTGGCTGGCGATACACCTTGTTCTTGTGCACATTCTTACTGCTGTTGAGCGTGTTGAAGAAGCCGTAGCCCCCACCACCTTTCCTCTTGCGGGGTCGAGCACCCTTGCTGCTGTGCACCTCTGAGTCCAAGTTAAGGAAACTGCTTTACAAAAAGGAGATGAAGAAGGGACTTTTATTTTTTCTTTTCTTCCCCCAATGGCCCCCCCCCCCACATGTCCTTGTGGACTTCGTGGTCTTCCCTCCTGGGCGTGACAGAAGTGCAACCGACTTCTGAGGTTGGGACGCCCATGAGGGCGTGGTTACACTGTCCCAATGATGTGAGTGGTGATATAGGAGGATGTAATGCCAGGAGGGCCCTTAAAACTAAATTTTACTAACCTACCCAGACCATGGTCTCTGCGGGAATCCACCCCTTCAGGGAAAATTCCCACGGTAGAACCGGGAATCGAACCCGGGACCTCATGATTAGTAGGCAGAGACTCTGACCACGAGGCTGGTCGGACAAATATTTTATTACACAAAAACACAGACTACAAAGCATGGGGAGAGAAATGTCTGCCTCAAACATTCAGCTGTTTAGTAAACTGTTGACTCCAGTCTTCTGCGTCAGTGTATGTGGTTACTGAGACATCAAAGGAACATGTTGCCTTCGTTTTCAAGAGATCAAGGTCCATTTCTTGGTGGACCTTGAACCCCTTGGCGAACACAGCACCAACCACTTGCCCAGTGATGCAGTCTCATATTGTAGAACACCAGAAACACTAACTGCACGTTTGTGAAAACCTCTAAACTTGCAAACTGTCTGTAGTTATGGAAGCCACATGTCATCAATACAGCCAGGCTACAAAGGCCCGATTACTGTCCTTTAACCCTTATCCTACCAACGTGGAGAATATGGTGAGCTCCTAATAAAGCTAGCAAATGGCAGATGGGTTTTAACTTGGCATTTAAAGGGTTAATAGGACACAATCCAGGGTTGTTACTGGCCTTCTTACTGGACATAAAACCCTCAGCAGACATCTTTACGTAATGGGATTGAGCAATAACACCACTTGTAGGAAGTGTGGCACTTGTGTGAGTGTGAGGTCTCGGCCTTACTGAGACATGCATAAGTGGGTTCCTTCTTTTTGGACCCTGAGTATGTTACGAATGTAACTCTGGGGGCACTCTGGAACTATGGCAAAGGAACAGGGCCCCTTTCACCTTATATCGGATTATGGGACACAACGGGCCTGTTTTAAGGCTTAGGTGCATCAGGACTGGAAAGGCTCGAACCCAAATACTATTCTGTTCTATTCTATCATCAATATTATCAACAAATCTCATTATATCCTGTGCCATTTATGCCTACAATATGTATTTCAACATTACCCACCAATATTACAGTTACTTTCCCGTGAGTTTTCCCAGTAACAATTTCAGATTGTTTCTTGTTGCTCCTGTATGTGTCGGTTCTTCTTTATATGTCACTCAACCAATATCAACAGAAGAAAACAAACAGTGAAGCCCACCACTGTGCAGTTTTCCTGTAACACTGAGTAACCACTAAGCTGTAACAGTAATGTTACATACAATGAAACAGTAAAATTCCTTTCCATGCAGGGGGCTCAAATTCTGACTGCATATAAAGGATACGGAGATCGACAGCTGGTGGAACTCGGAAACCAAATGAAGCTGCCACCTTCGCCAAGTCCAGTGTCTCAATATCAAATATCTGCTTGAGGTGATGAGAATCGTATGCCCTGACGTATGCCTTGTACGCCTCCTTAGCTGACAAATTGAGGAAGTAGTTCTTACCGATCAGCATTTCGAGCTGCAACACAGGGAATTTCAGTGTTACACATCTTTAACTGCAGAAACCTTAACGTCTTCTCAACAATTCTTAAAGACTCAGTTCCTAGTCGCAGAAAACACACTGCGTATCCATTTCAAAGACCAACCAATTAATGCTGTTTATCATAACAATTGCCTTTATCATCAGTCACACAACCATGAAGAAGCTTAAGCAAATACTCTAATGCAAAGAATTTTATTTGGTCTTCAAGGCACATGGTAGCAGATGCTACACATCAGATTCCATACATTCATCACTGACATTTAAGCATCTGACCCACCGTGGCACCAAGGCTAGTGCTGTGGTGCAGAAAGAATCGGTGTCAAGTGTCTGACACCATCAGGAGTTGACAGCTTGAGTCACGTCAGTGTCAGTTCCCATTCGCCTGCCAGCCAGCTGCTTATAAGGGGTCCCTGGAGATGGAAATCAATGAGTGCTCTACTGTCAACTGAACTTTTGAATGGTTACAGCACTACAGCTGGGAAGTTATGGATAACCTCCCTAGAATCCCAAACTCATGCCCAGTGACTTCCACCTCTCTGAGCTGCTTAAGAAGCACCTGCCAGGCAAGTGATCTGCAACAGATGCCATTAAGCAGCAGTGTCCCTTCCTGTTGGAGACAACTGACACCACTTTATTGTACACTGAGATATAAGCCTTGGTGCCAAAGTGGGACAAATGCTTAAATGTGAATGGTCACTACATGGAGGTCTGGTGTGTACCATCTGTTACAATGTGCCATGCATACATCAAAGTTGGAATTCAGGTCACACCATCAGAGTGTTACTCCACTGCATATTTCAGGGCAATACACAAGTTTCTTAACACTGAAATACATGGCATATGGTGATTACTGTGGTTTAAAGACCAACGTAACATATATATGCAGTACTGTATTTCAAAGCACAAAATGGAGATATGGACCAAAAGAGGATGCTCACTGCCACATAACAACAAATACTACCCATCATCAGCGCTCACTAAGATTTGTGAGCAACCAAATGTGCATAACAAAGCATATCTAATTCCACAGGGTGATATGCTTCTTTGTGAGCAACCAACTGTGCATAACAAAACATATCCAACTCCACAGGGTGATATGCTTCTTCAGAAACTGCATTAACTCATCTGGTCAAGAAACTCAATGTCTCTTAACCCTTTGACACCTAACGACCTCTATAGTGGTCGTACTGCACCGCTAACCTCTAAACGTTGCATTTTATATATTTATTCAACAAATACAGGTACTGAATATTTTAAACATGGTATATACTCTCCGGTTTTTCTCTTCAAAATGCAGTTTGTTTCATAATTCTAATGTATTTGGTTCCTGTTTTATTCACATTTTATATACAGAGTGTGCTAAAATTTAAAAAAATAATTCCAGCGCCAAACGGTTAAGAACATGAGCATTCATTTCCACATTCACAACAGCTCATCATTTGATTTTGTCCTGAATGAGAAGATATAGTTGACACCAGACACCATATTCCTATAAGATTCCTTTTAATATTATCCAATCTCTTACGCTGTCTCTTCCCCTTAAGTTTTACCTACCAGAATGTCTCTCTCTCTTCGCATAATAGGCTTAAGTGACCTTCTAGATGACCTATATGTGCAGTCCATACTTCCAACACTCACAGTCACCCAATACAGCTGATATTTCTTAAACTGCACCAGACAAACATCATCACTTGGGAAATAATCCTTAACGCTATCCAAAATGGGAGCCTAAAGCTCAGTATATAGGTTCAGTGTTGGCATGGTAAAGGTAAAGCAGTCCATTACAGGCCCAGAGAGTTCCAGAAAGTTCAGGTTCCCAGATTTCATGACAATGGCACAGGATGGTGGTAGGTCAACAGCCTTATGCACCAACTGCCTTTACCCCCAGGAAATACTCATTGTACTCATTTCCATTAGAGGCTGAGTCAACCCCAGGGCCATAGTGCGATCGGAAGTATTTTATGTCAATGAAAAATCCACTGACACCAGCTGGGATCGAAGCAGCGACCTTCCGATTTGTAGCGCAGCACCTTAACCACTGCGCTACCGCGGTCCCCCATGTTAGCATGGAAATATGGTAAATCAAATTTCAAAATTATTAAAAGTGCCATACCCATTTTGGCTTAATCAGAGTCAAGTTCAGTTTTCAGGGCAGTCACTGTGCGCAAAAATATACACAACAATTCACCTGCATAAATATCTGGAATTTGTTGTATCTTTGTAATATACATCAGCTAGTTCTATGCATCACTAAGAATGGAGGAAATGTGAAAGACATGACAGGGTTTCGTTATAGAAACAGAAAAATGTGGTACTGTGGTCCTGTGTAGTTTAAGTGTAGCATCACAAATTTAAAATAATCTTATCATGGTTTTGTAAAATTTTTTAACAACATTCATAACACATAATCTCCAAAAAAATTCATATTCCATTATATTCATTTAAATTTTGGAGCTATAAGAAAAAATACAGATTATGTGCATGAAGGTTACTCTAGACAGGACAAATGATGATAGCACTCACTTGCAGCTGGATGTCAGCAACCTTGTTCCACGAGAACTCAAACTCATTAAGCGGGATACGTGCTTGTTTGAGGTACCGCAAGAAACCCAGTTCTTCAGGACGTAAGATCAGAAGCGCGTGGCCCCTGCCCCCTTCACCTCGTGCAGTTCGACCAACCCTGTGGATGTATTCTTTAGGGTCATCCGGTGGATCATACTGCACAATCCAATCCACAGCAGGGATGTCAAGGCCTCGTGCGGCCACATCAGTGCACAGCAGGATTCCTGTCTCTGCGTTGCAGAACTGGAAGAAAGTTGTCGTGCGCTTCGTCTGCTTCTGCTTCCCCTGTTTGTACCAAAACAGGTCACCATTAGTCTCAAACTACAGCGAGAATCTTCAAACAGACAGATTTGACTTGCATTATTCTGACACTAAAAGTGTATCTGCAAAATACGAACAATCTTGCATGTCTTTAAGTTTTCATAGCAAGAGAATTCAATGAACTCATCTTGGGCCAACAGCAACGTCAGATGGTTCAAACACATCATTTCACAGACCGACTTCTATCGCCACCTCGGGGCTCTAAGTAACCTAAGGATGGACACAAAGTTGGTCTCTGAAACACTGATGTCTGTGAACTATCCGACGCAGGCATCAGCACACGAAGATTTTACTGAAGAACGATCCGTAAACAAAACAGAATACAGTAAACTTCCGACAGTCCAGCACCACCGTGACCGATGGCGTCGGTATGTCAGATATGCTGAACAGTCCAGAGGTACTCAAGTTTCTTCATCGATATCAAAGTTACAAGCTTTTATAAACACCTTTACAAGCACTTGAACTTTCATCAGTCTGCTGTTAATAAAATCTGATGGGTATAAATATGTGCTGATAAGTTGATATAGTTCTGCTGAGTATGTTCAGTTTGACTGACACTGGCACAACTGTATTTTGTTGAGCCTCGCCGATTATCATCGCCAGTTTTTATGCCACACTATCAAAAGTGCCAGATCATCAAATTCCACACTACTGGGGCCTTACCATATTACTGAAATGAGTTCTACTGTACCAGCACACTGACAGTGTCTGCAGTCAAACTGTGTATTGTTTCCTGTGGCGCTGCAGCCCAACGTGGGCCATTGCCTCCTCTTTCTTGAGGCTTCTAGATCACACACGACGCACCACAGTTGGTAGGACTCATCTGGACGCGTGATCAGCGCATCGCAGAGACCCCTACCTGACAACACACAACACTCACAACAAACATCCATGCCCCCGGTGGGATTCGAACCCACAATCTCAGCAGGCAAGTGGCCGTAGACCTACGCCTTAGACCGCGCGGCCACTGGGACCGGCCAAACCGTGTATCAGAGAGGGAAAACAAGGAGCAGATGCTTCTGTTACCGCGTGATCGGAGATAACGGACGTACATGTATGCTCATGACAGGCAGGTCGATGTAGTTGAGCAGTTCGTGATGGAACTTGACAGACAGGCAAGAGCTGAAGAAAACCATGATCTTCTTTTTGCGATTCTTTTTGAGGAATGTGAAAAGAAGCAGGAACCTTTTCTCCGAGGGACAGACAACGTAGCCTGAAACATCACAATTCATGTCAGTAACAAAGAAAGGCACAAACAGAGATACTGGTCATTTCAAAAGTTCTGCACACTCTACGCTTTCTCTTTAAAAACGAATTGATTTTACAAAATACATTTACAGGCCTTCAATGTAATCTCCATTGTGCTTTATCACAGTGTTCCAACGTTTGGGCAAGTCTTGTATTCCTGTCAGGACGCCTTCGTTGATGATGCATCTGATTACTCGGGTCACCTCATTAGACACCTCCTCGATGCTTCTGAAGCGTTTCCCACAGAGTGGTTTCTTCAATTTTGGGAACAAGTCAAAGGCTGGTGGGCTCATGTCACGACCGTATGGACTTTTCCAAAATATCCGATACTGCACCTGAGGCATGAGGCCGTGCATTATTGTATGATCGCTGGCCACTGCACAAGATCTGACTCCAGTCAGTTTCTTCTTCCATTTCAAGGCTCCGTTTTGCAGAACAGGGACCATGTACAAGCACACATTGGTCTTTACTGAAGTCTGGCTCACAACTGTCGCGAAAAGCAGCAGGACTGCATCATCATACTGGCCGCGCAAGCGCAGTGTGCAGAACTTTTGAAATGACCTACGTACACTTTATTCGCATCATGTCCTTGTATTTTCTTAAATGAGAAGGAAAGAACATGAGCTACAGCTACCGACAGGTGGCAGTCGCTGGCAATATCAAAATGAAACAGCGCCATATTCACACAACTTTAACAGACAAACTGTTGACTCCAGTACGCTCTCAGTAACAATAAAATATGTCATCTTTATCGTCGCACCGTGCATTTTGTAGTTTATTTAAATAACACACCAAAAAATGCACATATATAGTCTTTAATAGTCTAAAATTTACATTAAAATACTTAAAACGCTCCTACATGTTTCGATAACACGATCATCCTCAGGGAGCATACTTTGTTCCTTGCTAAAGTTACAGTTTAAAAACTGTAACTTTAGTTTTAAACTGTAACTTTAGCAAGGAATAAAGTACGCTCCCTGAGGATGATCATATGATTGAAACATGTACGAGCATTTTAAGTGTTTTAATGTAAATTTTAGACTATTAAAGACCATATATGTGCATTTTATGATGTGTTATTTAAATAAATTGTTATGTGATATTTGAGGTTCTCAAAGTAATGTTCCTGAAGATTCAAGCCTTCTGGGATTTAATGCTGTGTCACTGGGTCCTTCAAAACACTGGAACGAAGTGAGCAGACGCCACAGCATGCCATTCCACAAGACCTGAATCTCCAATAAAATTTCATCCACAACATAAAAAAAATCAAAACAATTTCAGAATTGTACTAAAAAGCTGCATGAATGTCAGTTTCTTTTTATTCATTACAGTTCTGTCAGTCACAACATCCTGCATTCACCAACATGACGACATGCCACTCAATGTGACACCTTGCATGTTTAACCGTTTGGCCCTGGAGCTGGAAATTTACAGTTTAGCACACCATTTATGTAAAATATGAATATTTTATAAACCAAGAAGGGTAACATTAGGAAATACACGACATTTTGTGTAGGAATAAACGAAGATGGCGAGAGAAAGTCCAAAAAAATAATTAAATATATCTGTTGACTAAATATACAAAAAGAGTACTCTGGGGAGTAGCGGTACGTCTGTCCTATATATAGGATGCATGGTGCCTAAAGGTTAATAGCGGATGATAATAACTACATGTTTCAGCCTATTCTGGCCATCATCAGTTTGCAACACATAGTTCACGCTCATCAGCATTAACCCTTTGGCCCTGGAGCTGGACATTTACAGTTTAGCACACCATTTATGTAAAATGTGAATATTTTATGAACCAAGAAGGGTAACATTAGGAAATACACGGCATTTTGTGGAGGAATAA
>Ga0123355_10017585_pt1 | contig 11307 bp, 10 predicted proteins | sample TergutEmb28metaG_3_FD_89872 | JGI IMG/M metagenome (GOLD analysis project Ga0123355, IMG submission 89872) | Embiratermes neotenicus P1 segment gut microbial communities from Petit-Saut dam, French Guiana - Emb289 P1 | ecosystem: Host-associated > Arthropoda: Insects > Digestive system > Gut ...
TGCGGCAATGCGCGCGGTTTTGGATGTGAAAAATCCGAGTAAAACGGCGATTTGTTTGCTTGTTGATAAAGAAGAAGTCGGAAGCATGGGTAACACCGGGATGAAATCACGCTGGTTTGAGAATTTCCTCGCGAACTTATGCAACCTACAAACCGACAACTATAATGATTTACTGACACGTTCCGCGTTATCCAACTCCGCATGTCTTTCGGCGGATGTTTGCGCCGCGTGGGACCCGAATTATCCCGACGTAAAGGAAAAGCGCAACTCGGCGATTATGAACTGCGGAATTCAGCTTACGAAATACACCGGCGCTCGCGGGAAATCAGGCGCAAGCGATGCAAGCGCTGAGTTTGTTGGAAAAATCCGCAAAATTTTTAACGATGCCGGAGTGCGTTGGCAAACAGGATTGTTGGGTAAAGTTGACACCGGCGGCGGCGGAACAATCGCGCAATATGTCGCGAATTTGGATGTTGATGTTATTGACTGCGGTGTGCCGCTTTTATCTATGCACTCGCCGTATGAAGTTGCCGGGAAGTTTGATATATACACATCATACAAGGGTTATAAGGCGTTTATGCAATCATAAAATTGGCGCTTTCGCGCTACTTGTGTTCATGATACTCGTCATTCTGAAATTACGATTCAATTAGAAACTTGCGCCCCAAACGGGGCGCAAGTTTCTTTTTTTCATTTTTCACAATTGTTTATTGAGCATTGTTAATTGCTTGCTGCTGCGCCGCAATCATTCGTTTCACCATTTCGCCGCCGATTGGACCGCCCTCGCTGCCGTTTTGCCGCGCGGTTAAGTGACCTTTATAGTGGTCATTATTCTCCTTGCAAAACTGAGTCAAGCCCAAATCCGCCGCGCATTCAAACTTCAATCTTTGCATTGCGTCGTAACTTTCAGGGTGCAAAAGCCGCGATTTTCTGTAATTTCTACCCATTTTTTATACCTCCGGAAATTTTGATTAAAAACATAAACTTCGATATTATTTTTCGCAAAATTTCAATAAAAATTACTTGTAAAAATTTCGAAATTATGATATGTTATGAAAAATTAGCGAAGCTTGTAAAAATTACAATAAAACCGTCTTTTTTGGTAATACTAGACATGCATAAAGCGAAATTAGTGTGATAAAATAATTATTAATTCAATTAAATTTTTAAAATTCGAAAGGATGATTAAAATGAAAAAGGTTGTAAGTATATTTTTGGCAGCATTGCTGGTTTTCACAATGGCGCCTGTAGTTTTTGCGAATGTTAATGTTACGCTTGACGGCGCGGAAATTGAATTTGATGTTCCGGCGCAGTTGATAAACGAGCGCACAATGGTGCCGCTTCGTGCGATTTTCACAGCGTTGAACGCTGAAATCGATTGGGATGATTACACGCAAACGGTTACGTCTGAGCGTGACGGAATTGTGGTTGTTATGCAAATCGGAAATCCCGTTATAACAGTTGGCTGTTGTTATGTAGAGCTTGATGTTCCGCCAATGCTTGTGGACGGCAGAACTCTTGTTCCGGTTCGCGCGGTTGCGGAAAGCTTTGGCGTGAATGTTGAGTGGAATCCGTATACCTACACAGTTGTTCTAACCACAGGATACGCATACACTCCCGGTTCCGGTTACACACCCGGTTACACTTACACGCCTGCAAGTAATGTTTACGGCGGATTGGTTGGTGAATGGTTAACCTATTTCTTGGGTGTAAATGATGATTGGGGAGTAACTTTTAACGCTGACGGAACAGGGCGTTGGTTTTGGAGTATTGATGCAGAAGATATGTCATTCTTGTGGACTATGTCAGCAGGCAATTATGTGCTTATTGATTTAGAATCTATAGGGCATGATTTCGGACTTGGCTGGGAGTTGGCGTCACGATACAGTTTTTCGATAAACGGAAATAGACTTATATTAGAAAGCATGGATGTTCCCGGATTTCCAACCGAGTATGTGAGAAGATAATTTAATTCACACAAAAAACCGACTTGTGAAAGTCGGTTTTTTTGTACCTTTATAGGAAATTGCGCCTTTGGCGCACAGGCGCTTTTGCGGAATGAATTCGAAAAAGACACATCCTAGGATGTTGAACAAAAAATTCCATCTAAAATTCTAATTTTTTCACAGATTATTTTCATCGAATTTTGGTTAACTTAATTTGTGGGAGAGTGTTTTGTAATGCAAAAAACTGAAATTCAAAAATTTTTAGCGCTTTTATCTGTTTTAACATTGCTAACGCCAATTTTGGGCGTGATTACGGCATTTGTAGACGTTAATGTTCGACGAGGTGATTATGTTTCCTCGGACTATGCGCTCGCAACGCTCGCGCGTGAGCGTAGGTATGTAATACCGCTTGGAAATTCCGTAGGCGTTGATGTTGATATGGATGGAGTTAAAGTTGTAGAGGTTTCGGAAATGGTAGACAAAGCCAACCAAACTCGTTCTCCTGCAAGGGATGCAGGGGTTTTGGCGGGCGATAACATTGTTCGAATAAACGGAGTTGAGGTTCAAAATGTTGAAGATGTTTCGAGGATTATCAACTCCGAAAATGACAGCGATTTGCTTGATGTTGAAATTCGGCGCAGAGATGAGCGGTTGAATCTAACAGTCGAGCCTGTGCGTGACAGAGATGGCGGAAATTTACGAATCGCGGCAATGGTTAAAGATTCAACGTCGGGAATCGGAACGCTTACGTTTTATGACCCGGATACAGGAACATTTGGTGCTCTTGGGCATGGGATTACCGGAAACACCGGCGAACCGCTTAACATCTCGGGCGGCAGCATTTTAAGCTCTACAGTTGTGTCGGTTACGCGAAGCGAACGCGGTCAAATCGGTGAGCTTCGCGGAATGTTTCTTGATCAGCGGGAAATCCTTGGTGAAATCACAACTAATAACAAGCAAGGGTTATACGGCACGCTTGACATGGAAATGTTGGGTGTTTGCAGCAACGATATGTTGCCGATTGCAACGAAATCCGAAGTTGAGGTAGGAAGAGCGCATATTTTGTCGAATATTGACAGCATAAGAGTTGAGCAATTTGAAATTGAAATTCAAAGAGTTATGCGGCGCACGTCGGACAATACCAAAGAGATGGTTATCCGCGTTACCGATGAGGAACTGCTTGAGCGTGTGGGCGGAATTGTTCAGGGAATGAGCGGCAGCCCGATAATCCAGAATGATAAGGTGGTCGGCGCGGTTACACATGTGTTTGTTAATGATCCTACACGAGGTTATGGAATTTTTATCGAATCAATGTTGGATAACACATTGCAAAATGAGATGTAAATATCAGGGCGCGCATTGCGCGCCCATAAATTTTTTCGACAAAAAACACTACATATAGTAGGGGTTTCATGGATTTTCAATACTTTTTTGCAATATATTGGAAAAAATTTACAAAAAAGTATTGACAAAATATGGTAATTGATTTACAATGTAATTGCAATTGGTAAATTTTGTAATAGAGTGTTGGGAAATTACACCAATTGTAATATTACATAAGAAATGGAGAGTTTAGAAATGAAAAACGGAGCAAAAAACATCAGAGTAATGATTGCCGACGCAGATGAGGGGTATATTGCAACATTGTCAGAGTTTTTGAATTACCAAGATGGGATTGAGGTTGTGCAGGTTTGCAATGATGGGATTTCCGCGCTCGATGCGATAAAAATAGTGGAGCCGGATGTTGTTATTATGGATATTGTAATGCCTGCGCTTGACGGATTGGCGATTTTGGAACGCGCGAAAATAAACAAAAAACCGCCGATTTTTATTATCGTAACGTCTATTAACAAAGATTTGGTTGCTCGTGAGTGTATAACTTTGGGCGCGGAGTATTATATGATTAAGCCTATTGATTTCCAAACTGTGGCGGATAGAATAAAATCAATCAATAAAGAGCGGTATACAAATGTATCGACGTTAACCGCGGCGGTTTCGTCATCTGCGCGCAATGCTGCAATCGGTGAAGTTGACATCGAAATTTTGGTTACGCAGATTATCCATGAGGTCGGAATTCCTGCGCATATTAAGGGGTATCAGTACTTAAGACATGCGATTATGATGGTTGTGGACAATTTGGAAATCATAAATTCGATTACAAAGAAACTGTACCCGAATGTCGCGAAGAAGTATAATACTACGTCGTCTCGTGTTGAGCGCGCGATTAGACACGCGATTGAGGTTGCGTGGGACAGAGGTGACACCGACGTGCTTAACTCGTTTTTTGGTTACACAATCGCGAATTCCAAAGGAAAACCGACGAATTCTGAATTTATCGCAATGATTGCGGATAAACTACGGCTTCAACTAAAGGTAGGATAAGCTCGGATGTTTTAAAGAAGATATTACATATGGAAGAATATACTTAAACAAGAAAATAACAAAAGGTCGCGTTTTATCGCGGCCTTTTGTTATTCGAGAAGCATAAAACTTTACTTGCAATAAATTTGATTTTGTGGTAAAATTTTTATAGAAAATGGTTAGGTTTAAAAAATAAGGAATTTGCTTGCTGCAGCGTAATACTACACAAGCTGAAAAATAAGGAATGATAAAATGACTAACGAAAATCTTAAAATTTCAATATCTAACGGCGAGTTTGACGGCGTTTTTTCCGAACTGTACGGCGCGGACAATGCTATTGCCATGCGAGCGCGATACTCAAAGGCGATTGACGAGTTCACTGCGCTGTTTGGCGAGCGTGATAATCTTACGATATATTCCGCGCCGGGACGAACCGAAATCGGAGGAAATCACACTGACCACAACCTCGGAAAGGTTCTCGCGGCAAGCATAAATCTCGATGTTATCGGCGTTGTGTCGCGTAACTCACAAAACATAATCACCATAAAATCTGAGGGACATAAAAAAGATACCATTGATCTTTCGAAATTGTTGATAATCAACGAGGAGAAGAATCGCTCCGCTGCGCTTATTCGCGGCGCGGCGGCAAAAATTGCCGAAAGCGAATTTGCAATCGGCGGGTTCGACGCATACACAACATCCAATGTTCTCAAGGGCTCCGGACTTTCTTCGTCCGCCGCGTTTGGAGTGCTTATCGGCACGATTTTAAACGGCGAATACAACAGCTCGGCAATAAATCCCGTGACAATCGCACAAATCGCGCAGTATGCAGAAAATGTTTACTTCGGCAAGCCGTGCGGGCTTATGGACCAAACGGCGTCGGCGGTCGGCGGCATTATTTCCATCGACTTTGCGGATAATTCCGCGCCGATAATTGATAAAGTGAATTTTGACTTCGAGAAAAGCGGCTACGCGCTGTGCATTGTTGACACAGGCGGCTCGCACGCGGATTTGACTGACGAATACGCCGCGATTCCCGCTGAAATGCGAAATATCGCCGGACATTTCGGCAAATCGGTTATGCGGGAGGTACAGCGGGAAGCCGTTGTGACGAGCGCGGGAAAATTGCGCAATTTGTTTGGTGATAGAGCAGTTTTGCGTGCGTTGCACTATTTAGATGAGAATGAAATTGTTGACGCGGAAAAATCCGCGCTAGAATCGGGTGATTTCGACGAGTTCAAGCAGCTTGTTATCAAGTCGGGCAACTCGTCGTTTAAGTATCTGCAAAATGTGTATACGGTGAAAGATGTTACGGCGCAAGGATTGTCGCTCGCGCTTTACATGGCGGAAAGCATTTCGGACGGCAAGATTGCGTATCGCGTGCACGGCGGCGGATTCGGCGGAACAACGCAGAATTTCGTGCCGATTGAGATGGCAAGCGAGTTTAAGGAGAAAATTGAATCGGTGTTCGGCGCGGGAAGCTGCCACATTTTGAATATCCGAAATCGCGGCGGTACAAGAGTTGTGTAGCGGTGCCGCAAGTTTGATGCGTGTGTGGATTTGCGGCAATACGCGTTGAGAAATCCTACAATAGGATGGTGCATAAAATGTTAAAAAGTAAAAAAATATTAGCTATAACAATGGTATTAATTATCATGGCATTAAGTTCTTTCAACGTGTCAGCATTTACCAACGAAATACGATATGACGGTGATTTTAGGTATCTAATAAGAGAACGGCGTATAGGCGATTTAGAAAAATTTGAAAGAGTATTTGAAGCAACATTAGTTCGATATATAGGTACTAATAGTGATGTTATTGTACCTGCTACATTAGGCGGGTTCCCTGTTACAACAATTGGCCAAAATGCATTTCGTGATAACGAAAATATAAGAACTGTAGAGTTGTCGTATACTGTTAGATATATTTACTATGTTGTGTTTCGGTTTGCAAATTTGGAAGCAATAACTGTTCACCCGGATAATCCTTATTTTTCGTCAGATGAGAATGGGATATTATATAACGGAGATAAAACACTGTTGATAATGGCTCCGCGCGCCGCTAATTTGGGTGCACTTGTGCTTCCGGCGACGGTGCAAAAAATTGGCGGAGGTGCTTTTAGCCATTGTGTAAATTTAACCTCAATAACTATACCATACGGTGTTACAGAAATTGTGGGCTACACATTTGCAGGCTGCACAAATTTAAGGATTGTAAATCTTCCCGAAAGTCTTGTGCATATTGGCGGAAACGCTTTTCGCGATTGTACATCTTTAACCTCAATAAACATACCGAGTAGTGTTAGAGAAATTGAATTTACCGCATTTCAGGGCGCTACCTCCTTAACAACTGTAATATTTAATGGGTCGACTAGATTTGAGCCAAGAGCAGGTTGGCATATGATGCCGGAGGTTTTGCGGCGAGAGTGGGTTCCGGGAACCTTTGAAAACACACCGAATTTATCTGTCGTGTATGCTTTTTCAAATTCAATAGCGAGGTCTTTTGCCAACGATCATGAAAATATTGAGCATATAGAAACGAATGTTGAGCTGCCGTACTATCAAGGGATATCCGTGTTTATCAACGGCGTTGAGATTGAGTTTGATGTTGATCCGGTTGTTGAAGACGGCCGCGTGTTAGTGCCAATGCGTACGATATTTGAAAACATCGGTGCGGATATTGAATGGGATGCTGATACTTATTCGATTACGGCAACAAAAGAAGACACGGCGATTGAAATGCAGATTGGAAATAATGTTATGACGAGAAATGACGCGCAAATTTCGCTTGATGTTCCGCCGAGGATTATGGATTCGAGGACGCTTGTGCCGATTCGCGCGGTGTCGGAAGCGTTGTACGCTCAAGTACATTGGATTCCAACTTTACAACGCGTGGTAATTACTCATTTGTAAATCGTAATAATAACTACGAATTAAATTAGCTCCCCTATAGAACTTATTGAAACAACGCAGAATTTCGTGCCGATTGAGATGGCAGGCGAATTTTTCATAAAAAACTTGACATTGCTGTAAAATTATAGTATAATGCGATACAACACTTAAAGTTTTTGACAAAAGCGGCGGCAAAAATGCTGTATAGGAGCGATGTTATGCATTTAAAAGAAGTTGTTGTTCAAAATCAAGTCGGGCTTCACGCAAGGCCGGCAACCTTTTTCATCCAAAAGGCAAACGAATATAAATCTAACATTTGGGTTGAGAAGGACGAGCGGAATGTTAACGCTAAAAGTCTTCTCGGCGTTTTGTCGCTTGGGATTACGCGCGGCGCAAGTATTACAATAGTTGCCGAAGGCCCTGACGAGGAGGAAGCAGTTTCCGGGTTGGTAGAGCTGATTTCTTCTAACTTTGCAGAGTAATTTTTGCAAAAATAATTTGATATAATGTAGGGGCGCACTTTGTGCGCCCGTTGTTGTATTTGCGTTAAGCGGTTGTTTATTCGAGAGATGCTATTTTGAGGTTGTTTATGAAAGATTTTTCAGAAAAATTGAAAAACTTACCGCTCGCGCCCGGTGTATATCTTATGAAAGATATTGACGGGCGTATTATTTACGTCGGCAAGTCGAAATCGCTCAAAAATCGAGTTAGTCAATATTTTCATAAGTCCGCGAACCATCATCCGAAAACAAAAAAATTGGTGGAGAATATCGATACATTTGAGTATATAATCACCGATACCGAGGTGGAAGCACTAATTTTAGAGTGCAACCTTATCAAGCTGCACCTTCCGAAATATAATATTCTGCTCAAAGATGGCAAACAGTATCCGTATATTAAAATTACCGACGAAAAATTTCCGCGAATTCTAATTACACGTAAACGAGAGAACGATAACGCCCGCTATTTCGGACAATTCGTCAACGGCTTCGCGGCTAAAGAAAACGTTGAAATTATTCGTAAAATATTTAAGCTTCGCAGTTGTACCAAAGTTCTTCCGCGCGACGCCGGGAAATCCCGCCCGTGTTTGATGTTTCATATCAAGCGATGCGGAGCGCCTTGCGCCGGCAATGTTTCGGCGCGAAAGTACAGCGCCAACGTAGCGCGAGCTGTTGAAATTCTAGAGGGCAAATCGGACATTATTGCTGATTTAACAGCGCAAATGCAGCGAGCTTCCGAAAATTTGGAGTTTGAGAGCGCCGCAAAATTGCGCGATAAAATCAAGCACATTCAAACGTTGGAAAACAGCGGAGCGAGCGAGTCGATTCGCAAGCATTTGAGTGTTGTCAACCCGCCTGCTGCAACCCCAAAACATATATCTGACTATAGTGGATCTGCGGAAAATACCGATAATACCGCTGTTCTGGCTGAGCTTGCAGAAGCGTTATCGCTTGCCGCGCCGCCTGCGAGAATCGAGTGTTACGACATTTCGAACATTTCGGGAGAGCTTAGTGTCGGTGCTTTTGTGGTATTCCAAAATGGTGAATCCGAGCGCAAAAGCTACCGTAAATTTAATATCAAAACTGTTGACGGCGCGGATGATTATGCCAGTATGCGCGAGGTTATGTTTCGCCGAATTAATCGTGCGTATAAGGAGCAAGATGAAATTTCTGATGATACTTCCGGAGGAAAGCCGCCGAAATTTTTGCCGTTACCCGATTTGATTCTGCTTGACGGCGGCAAAGGTCACGTTTCGGTAATTCGCGAGCTACTCGCGACAATGGGGGAGGAAATTCCGGTTTTCGGAATTGTGAAAGATGATAAGCACCGCACCCGCGGACTTGTTTCCGATACTCATGAGTTCGATATTCCTAAAAACAGCAAGCTTTTTCGCTTGCTAACGCGAATGCAGGATGAGGTTCACCGATTCGCCATAACCGCATACCGCAAACGACACGAAGTTGGAATGTTGCGCTCCGAGTTGGAGGACATTCCGAATGTGGGCGAATCCACGCGGCGTAAGCTTTTGGCGCATTTCAAAAGTGTCGAAAGAATCCGCTCTGCAACTCTTGCCGAGCTTTGTGAAGCGGTAAATAAACGCGCGGCGCAAAGTATTTTTGATTATTTTCACAAAAACACTTGATATTTTTGTCGTTTTGTGGCATAATAGGGAATATATTTACAATTAATATGGAGGTTGCCTATGGCGAGCGATAAGATTCTACAAGTGACGGAAGATACTTTTGACGCGTTGGTTTTGGGAGCCGAACTGCCTGTGTTGGTTGATTTTTGGGCGGATTGGTGCGGTCCGTGCAGAATGATTGCTCCGATTTTAGACCAACTTGCTGACGAGTTTGATTCGCGCGTGATTGTTGCGAAAATTAATGTTGACGAGCAACCTGAGCTTGCGCGTAAATATGATATTATGACAATTCCTACCATAATGACTTTTCGCGGTAACGAAATTTTGGAAAAAAACTCCGGTGTTATCCCGAAATCCGAGCTTGAAAATATGCTCGAAAGAGCAATTAATAATTAACAATGACTGCAATAACTTTGTGAAAAATGCGAAAATTAAAATAATTATTCATTGTTAATTGATTGAACGGGGGTTATATTTATGGCAAAGAAAATTTTAAGAACTCGATTGTTTGGCTTTCGTAAGAATGACGTTCGCTCTTATTTGAAAGAAGTTGACATCAAAGCAAACGAACAAATTTCAGAGCGTGACGAAAAAATCGAATCGCTTAACAAGTTGTATGATGAAATTGCTTTTCTCAAGACGAAAATTTCGGATTATGAACAGCGCGAGCAAATGATAGCCAACGAACGTGAGTTAATTGCTCAAACATTGGTTGCCGCGAAAGAAACTGCCAACAAGCTTGTTTCGGACGCGCAAGTTGATGTTGCCAAAAAACGAGCGGAGTTTCAACAGACGTATACTATGGAAATTAATAAACTCGCGGCAATTCGAAACGAGGTTGTGCAACTCCGAAAATTCGCGACAGACGCGATTCGTTCGTTTGAGCGAGAGCTTACAACACTTGAGCGAGCAACCATGGAATAAGCCTTTTCAAGGTTAGCTGAAAGCACTTTTTGCGTATGAGAAAAAATTCAACATTTTAATTCATATATTTAAGCCGTAAAAATTCACTGTGGAAATTTTGCGGCTTTTTTAGTACCATTTGTTATGTAATTTTCATATTTCATTAGAAAATCAAATCAGCTTTTTTCAATTTTTTGAAAAAACTTGCAATGAAAGACTTTCTGTGATACAATGTTCTTGCTGAAAAATACTCAAAGGCTGCCAGTCGGCATACCGAAAATGCTTGGGCTTGAATTGAAAAAACCTCTCGGTAAAAGCGAGAGGTACCTTTATTTTCATAGGGCTAGCCGGCAAAATACGTAAGCTAAGTCTCAAAGGAGTTTATATATGGCAATCGTAAAGCTTGAAAATGCAAGTTTTTCATATAAATCGGGAGATGACGGAGCGTCATTTTTAGCACTCGACGGCATTAATTTAACAATTGAAAAAGGTGAATTTGTCGCTATTTTAGGGCATAACGGCTCGGGGAAATCCACGCTTGCAAAGCTTATCAACGCTATCTTGCAGCCCTCGGAAGGCGATGTTTGGGTTAAGGATATGAACACCAAGGACGAGGAGAAACTTTATGATATCCGCCGCTGCGCCGGAATGGTTTTCCAAAATCCCGACAATCAAATTGTAGCCACAATTGTAGAAGAAGAAATCGCGTTCGCGCCGGAGAATCTCGGAATTCCGCCTGCTGAAATTCGCGAGCTTGTTGATAATTCGCTTCGTGCCGTTGGAATGTATGACTATATTCGTCATGCGCCGCATATGTTATCCGGCGGACAGAAACAGCGAATTGCAATTGCCGGGGTTTTGGCAATGTCGCCTGAAATTTTGATTCTCGACGAGCCGACCGCAATGCTCGACCCAATGGGTCGGCGGGAAATTATGCAAACCGTGCGCAAACTTAACCGTGATGCCGGAATGACCGTGGTTTTCGTCACACACTATATGGACGAAGCGGCGCGCGCGGATAGGATTATCGTTATGAATCGCGGCAATGTTGAACTTTCGGGAA
>Ga0123355_10017586_pt1 | contig 11306 bp, 11 predicted proteins | sample TergutEmb28metaG_3_FD_89872 | JGI IMG/M metagenome (GOLD analysis project Ga0123355, IMG submission 89872) | Embiratermes neotenicus P1 segment gut microbial communities from Petit-Saut dam, French Guiana - Emb289 P1 | ecosystem: Host-associated > Arthropoda: Insects > Digestive system > Gut ...
ACTGCAGTACGCTGTCCGTGAACAGCTACGTGCATTTTGCAGACATCGAGCACCAGTTGCTGAATGTACGGCGAAACGGAAAACATCAGAAGGTTAGAGTTTAAGCTTCGAATATTACATTCGGTAAAAGCAGGAAAAAGTTATTTTAAGACAAAAGCAATTCCGTAACTACTTCTTTGGATTTTGTGCATTAAATTGACTGAACGCAGCTGAACTCTACCGTTATGCGGACATTTACCTAAGTCTTGTGTACTCAGAGATTCAACTTGTTATTTGTGTAAGAACTAATGTATCGGAATTGTATTTTTGGAAATATTCGGGGTTCGATTTTTCAGAAATGCAATAAATAATATTTTCTCCGTCTTTACATTAAAACGGTCCAGTCCAGTATATCAGTTTTTTACATTTGTGCAAGCGACGTCGTCCAATATGAAACTTTTGAGATTAACAAAATTAATTTTCCGTATATTTATATTTTCGTAATTTATATTTGCCTTGAGGCATTAAAATATCCAAGTTTACTGTTTACGTTGACAGTAGGACATTTTGGGTATGAGTCTGAGCATGTTAGCAATGACCATACTAAATATAACAGTAAATTGTGTGACGCTCTGTTTCTTGTATGTTTGCAGGCCTAGAGAGTCATCAGAGAAGAGATTGCTGTGGCTATAAACAAGGCTGCCATAATATTTGGGCTGACGAAGCAGCACCTTGGATATCACAACAGCTGGGTCTTTTTATGTATTTCATATTGCTTGTATGGTTTTGGGTATTGCACTGTGTTGATGTTGGCAGTGCTTACTGACTGTAGGTGGAAACTTGCTGCCGCATATTGTAACACAATTATATATCACCACTGTGGCATGATGCTGTAGGACGCTCTACACCCTGCAGAAAGGCTTCGAAGAGTATTGCAAACAGAGTGACACTGGACAGCAAGTGTCTTCACTACATGACAGTGCACTGGAAGTTGTAGCAGTCTGTTTAATGCACATAAGTGCTTTCAGCGGTATCTCACAGCTTGTTATGGCAGTTGGACAGGTGTAACAGACAGGTGTGTCAGATGATATTCTGCATCGTGTTAGATAAATCCAGTTCAATGCCAGTAATTGTTGCATATCGCCGTGGCTTTTAATTAATGTGGTTTAATTATATATTCCTTATATTGCATTACACTTCATTACATTAATTGAAGGCGTAAACGTAATTTATATTTAAGTCCCAACACGAGAATCTTACAATTCTTTATAACGCACTTTGGTATATTGCGTGAGTATCGACATTATAATTTATCAAGGTCGGTATTTAAATTCACATTGCGCCCATCCAAGTTGTCATAATGCCATTTTAAACTGCTGCTGTTCAAAAGACAACGCGACAGAAATGTTCCCATCGCCCTCCTGTCTGCAAGGTGAACAAAGTGAGGTGCCGCCATTCTCAGAAAATCTGATAGTAGATACAAAGCTAAAATTGAGTAACGAGAAGTTTATGCAAACAATAGATTATTTCTTCTCAGACAAAAACCTAACCACACAAAACCAACTCTCAGTAACGCCCGCATTCCCCACGCCCCACGTGCTGGCCCAGTTTGCCTCCAAAGTATACACAGACTACAAACCAGGAGAAACTGACGCTCAGTATGAGATACGGTTAGATTTACCCGACGGCTGGAAGTTACTGACAACAGGGTCTAATTGTAGCATGAATAACGGCTATTTTGGGACAGCCTATTGGCACCCTGAGCATCAGCATGTTGTGATTGCTCATCGGGGCACTAAACTTACAAATTTAGGAGGAGAGTTTACAGACGTAGTACGTGTGGTGTTTAAACACCGTGTTCCACAAATGTGTTCTGCCAGCACCTTTGCACATAAGGTTGTTGAAGTGCTGCGAGAATTGAATAGAACAAAGAGGGTCAGTTTTGAACTGTTCTTTACCGGCCACCATCTAGGGGGTTGGCTGGCCCAAATAACCACTTTCACAGCTGAGTGTTTTAAGATAGAATGTAATATGTTCCTTAATATTGATAAAGAAGAAGATTGTGTTCATCCCCACACATTTGTTTTTGACAGCCCAGGTTGCAAAGACATATTGTATCAAATGGCAAACAAATATAAAGGAAAGTATTTCCTTCCAGAGCAAAGAATGGAGGACATAGATATCACTAGTTACCTCTCTGCTCCAAATCGCATTAATTCTTGTAACAAACATGTGGGGACTGTATATCGTATCTTTCCTGATTTGTCTGATATGGGCTGGCTGACAGAGAATTCTGAGCTGTATAACTGTCAGGCTCAAGATATGGACGAAATTGTAAAAATCTTTGATCCTGAGACAGGGCAAGTTAGTAAAGATAATGAGGGCAACAGAAAAATAAAATTAGTGATCGACTGGCCCATCATTGATGACCTACCAAGTGGTGACTACGAACGTTACTTTAAATGGGTAAAGCATTTTGAAAATTACCACCCAGACATTACACAAGAAATTTTCTTGCTCAAGGAATGTCATACGTTGCGTTACCAAACTGGAACCTACGACGAACGGGAGAGTAGTATGAGCGTATTTTGTCACAAAGAGCAGCGGTTTTTACGTGTATATTTTTGGTTGCGTCAGGCTCCAAATTGTAACTCTATGGATCTGTCGACTGAAATGGGAAAAAATGAGGCCCATGAAGAAGCTGCAAAAATATTACAAAACTTTGTGATTGAACATGACAAAATACGTTGTCCAGATGGTACTGCATTACAGGCACTGATTCCTTACGTGAAACGTTTCCTTCAGCTCTTCCCTAGGGTAAGTGCTAATGCAGACCATACGCATATGATGATATTAAAATGGTCTATTCCAATGCACTTATATTATTGTCGTGTCCACGGTTTGTGTCCAATTCCCAGTCACGAATCTGTGTAGTGACTCGTGTGTTGTGTCCACACCACCGTCACTAATTTATGTAGATGCCCCAGGTTTGCGGTAACTTCGGGCGATTCTACTGTGGCCGTAAAGAGGCCTATCCTGAAATTCCCACGGGGTCAGGAAGCAAATAGTAGGAATGGCCTATTCTGAGGCTTCGCATTTACCTAGGTATCAAGGACTGCTTTGGTTTTTGTTGGAGACGAACGGCGTAACAACTTAACAAAAGATTCTATTTTATACTATATATACATAAATATACAAGAGCCCTTCAAAAAGTTTCCGCACTTATTTCTTTATCTCTATTTATTAAGAATTTCATAAACAAATTATATTAATATTCTATATAGTCACCCTGCTTTGCGATGCAATTTTCCCAGCGTCCTACTAACTTCTTAATGTCATCAGCAACATGTTTTTGGTTGAGTGCGTAGCCACTGATGCACCGCTGCTTTCACATCATCATCACATGAAAATCGTCTTCCCCGGAAAGCATTTTTGAGCGGTCCGAAAAAGTGGAAATCAGATGGCGCTAAATCCCAACTGTAACCTGGATGTCACTTTCTTCGCGTTAACGGGGCAAGTGTTGGGAACAAACGTCTAAGCGCTTGCGCTTACGCTCCTCTGTCAGTTCCTTAGGCACGCACTTGGCACACACTTTACTGAACTTAAGACTGTCATGGATCAGCGAATAGGCGGAATCAAAACTCACATTCAGCCTTCCTGCAACCTCTTCAACTGTTATTCTTCTGTTTTCACGAATCAGTTCCGCGGTTCTTTCTTCATTCCTCGTGGTCCTGGCTGTAGCTGGACGTTCGGAGCGCTCTGCATCCGTCACACTCGTGCGGCCATTTTCGAACATTTCAATCCACTCATAGACGATTCTAAGAGAAAGAACTTTATCCCCATACTGAGCACACATACGGAGATGAATTTGTACTCCCGGCACACCTTCTGCCCACAAAAACCGTACGACAGAACGCTGTTCCTCTTTGGTGCAAATTATAAGTTTCGCAAGCCATCTTCACCACAGCGTGACAACTCTCATACTAAACTGCAAGTTCAGCTGTCTTACCCGACTGACTAGTCACATGACACTCTCAGACTTGACTAATTACTACTTCTCCCACTCTCACCGTTTCCCGCGAAAATATAAAAGTGCGGAAACTTTTTGAATTACCCTTGTACATATAGGTTAAACTGGTCCGAGATATGTTTCTACAATCCCGTAGATACGCTAAATAGTCTGTTACAAATTTGTAAGTCAATTATTCGTCTGGCCACTATTGAATCCCAAGCGTCAATCGTGAAATTTGGAAAAATATTTAGTTTCCAAAAGTAACTCGCTAAAACAAAGAATTTACGTAATCGGTCAGATCAGCTTACCTCATGTTACCAGCCACAGTGTGAAGCAGCACATCTCATGTGATGATATTTTATAAAACATAAGTTCTCCAGGCCACAGAATAACGCCTTGTCGTAGATCAAAATTAATTCTTGAAACAAAACCTGCGGGTATCCCAGAATATCTGTCGAGTCTCCCTTTAACCTAATTTCCTCGGGATTTTATAGTGGCGTTGTGCTGACACAAATGTTTTTCTCAATACTTAAAAGTTTAACTGGAACACGCATAAAACTTTCAATAAAGAACTTTGCAGAAAGATGCCCAGTGTTTCCTAGTTATGGCAAATAAATTTTCACTGCCAGCACATTCCGGCTTTTACAAAGAAACCAAGTGACTACCAAATGTTGCGTACATTACTTTATTTCTAAAAGCGAAGAACAAAAATTACTGCAGCTACGGATAATTGATGGGGATGATTGAACAGGGTTAATAAAAGTTTTATTTGTTGTTGGAGAAGACACCCTCCATGACCGATCGCTCCAGTGAATGTCATTATACCATACTGACGGTACAGCACTTGATATTTCTATATCAACTGGTTAATTTGTACACATTACTGCAGTCCACAACAGCACCACATGTACAATGATGAGGTGCGATACAATTATCTGCTTAATGTTCGAAATAAACAAACACTCAATAGTCTATTTAATATTCTAAAGCAGAAGGAAACTGTAAAAATTATATTGACCACGCCATCAGAAGTTGACACCGTTACTTCACTTCGGGATATAGCTAAAGGAATACTTAGTTACGGATTTGTTACAAGAGACGAACAGTTGACTTGGATAGATTTAACCCAACGTTCACAGAGAAAATAATACAAAAATCAGTAAAGCTTCAAGTTTGTAATATTTCTGTAAACGAAATTATGTCTGCTGGCTCTCCAGCAGCGAACCTTCCGCCTGTTTGTGCGTTACTGTAAGAAAAGGAACTAACAGTGGATAATCCAGTGCCGATTGCAAAAGCCCAGATTGAAATATATCTACAGAATACTCAACCGTTCAAAATATATTAAATACGACTTTTCATAATAGAATTAGGAACGATTTCCCTGATCTAATAGCTTGGGATGAACAGTAATTCAAACAATTCTGTCAGCTGAATTCATAAAGCAATGTGCTTTGGTTAGGAAAGACAGACCGGGGAAACATGTTTGGCAGCAATCGCAAGGATGCTTTGACAAACTGCGTGAATGTATTGATACCGACAGTTCACACACACATATACACCACATTAATTAGACAAGCTGCTGTAAGGAGCACAGCAACAGAGGGTGACACTGATTTCTGATATAGCAGGAATGGGTAAATCCACCGTACTAACACATGTACCTAAGCAAATAAAACAGAAATTCCCAGCCAACAGATTGTGAGAATTGACTTAAATGAACACACAGATACACTCAAGGCACTGAAGGAAGAACAGATTGATAAGGAGAAAGCTGAAGCTTGATCCTGTGTTTGAGTTGGAATTATTCAAAAGTTTGATCAAAAGCAGGATGTAAAAATAGTATTAATATTGGACTTTTTGATGAAATCAGTCCAACTATAAACAGAAGGTTATATATTTACTGCAAGCACCAAAGCAGACAGCTGTGTAATACCTGTCCGCCTTACTGCTTACTCTAGTGTGTAGGACAGCTGCATGACGGCTGTCCTACCCACAAGAGTCTTTTTCTCAAGTTAATCAATTTGAATTTTCGAAAAAGTTTTGGTGTATAAAGGACTGGTTTACTGATGTCGGCAATGGGTCTGAGGGAGAATTTAAAACTATGGTAGAAATTCATGCTAAATATTTAATCCCAATCCAATTGTGACAAATAAAAACAGTTCACAGGCATACCGTAAGAATGCCGTTTTTGATAAGGAAGTTAAAGATTTCTACCAGTCAGCTGAATTTGTGCTTGCTTTAACGTACAAGTTACACTTGTTTGGATTATACAAAATATTTATGAAAAAATTATGATTTATGTGTAGAAGAGAAGTTCAATATTCCAATGACAAAATTGGGTGCCGAATTGATAGGAAAACGCTGGGTTATACATAATGTAGAAAATCATCAGATACTAGGCTCGAAGTTATTGTTTGTTGAGGAACAAGTTGTCCTTCATAATAACATCCACTGCATTTCTATGGATGAAAACTTGAACAGAACTGTTTTAGTGCAAATAAGTAATATGGGTAAAATGCACTTAATCACTTGCACCGCACAAACAGTAAATAAATCCATATCAGATCATTATGCACCTATTTGAAGAAGTTATACAGACCATTTGTATTACGGTACATACATACATACATACATATATACATTCATACATACACACACGCATGTACCAACTGTGAAGTAGGGGACAAAGTAACTATCCTGCATGAAGAATTCAACAACGGAGCCAGAGGATGGATGGATCATGTACATATGAACAGTGAGCTGTGTAGAGTGTAGTGGGAAAAATATATAAACTAAGTGTTACAGACCAACTGGGTAAACATTGTGGCTTGAATATGTCTCATTGTAGTTGTAAATAATTGTATGTCGTCTTTTTAATTATAAATATTTAATGAATTTCAAGTGAATTCTTGTATTAAAAGTAGCATTACATTAAAAATTTATAGTTGTACATTGCAATTTATGTATGGAAATATTATTTTTACATTGCTAATAATATCAAAAAGGAGATTTTTTTGCACGTCCTGTATATGGCCTACGCTTCAGGATGTTAGTAAAAAGGCAAGGTGCCGCCGTGGGGATTGGTGTATGATATTAAAAAGGATGTGATGCCGTGGGGATTGGTAAATGATATTTAAAGGAATGATCCTCCAGGCCCTCCCTGCACCCTCAGGTGCCGCCGTGGGATTGGTGTATGATATTAAAAGGAAGTGCTGCGGCCATGCCTTGGTGCCGCCGTGGGGATTGGTATATGATATTAAAAAGAATGTGCCTCCAGGCCCGCCCTACCCTCAGGTGCCGCCGTGGGGATTGGTATATGATATTAAAAAGAATGTGTTTCCTCCAGACCCTGCCTACACTTTCTGGTGCTTCGGTGAGGAAACGTCTGTGCATCTTACCCATGCATGTGGTTAGTCATCGGCATGTGTAATCCGTTATCTATCGGAGCGTGACGTTCCGCGTAACCGGTTGCTTTTAGTCCACATTATTAAATAGGATCGATTCAAGATGGCGGCCGGTGTAGGACTTTCGACTAGTTGAAGTAAGTATTTTGTCAGGAAGGAGTGTATATGATTAAAAAGGACAGCTGTAGGTATGGCATTCGCTTAGTTTAAGTATTTTGTCAGGATGTTGATGTAGAACACCCTGTATGATAATATTAAAAAGGAGATTTTTGTGGACGTCCTGTATCCTGCATATGCCTCGGGATGAAGTATATTATTAAAAAGGATGTGCTGCGGCCCTGCCTTGGTGCCGCCGTGGGGAATTGTATATGGATGTGCTGCCGCTGAGCCTCCAGGCCCTCCCTACACCCTCTATAGTTTGCCGCAGCCCCTGAAAGGGTGTAGGAGAAAAGTGCGAATAAATGTGCCTGTAGAAGTGAGGGCCTGGAGGATCATCCTTTTAAATATCATTTATCAATCCCCACGGCGGCACATCCTTTTTAATATGGTACACCAATCCCCACGGCGGCACCATGCCTTTTTATTAATATCCTGAAGCGTAGGCCATATACAGGACGTGCAAAAAACATCTCTTTTTGATATTATCATACAGGGTGTTCTACATCAACATACTCCATCCTAACAAAATACTTACTTAAACCAGGCGAATGCCATACACACATCTACCCTTTTTAATCATATACACTCCTTCCTGACAAAATATTCACTTCTACTAGTCGAAAGCCCTACTACCGCCGCCATCTTGAATCGATCCTTTTTAATAATGAGGGTCAAACGCCGCCAATTACTTCTAGCCACTGTGTTATATTATGGCTTCTACAGGTGTAATTTTGGTTACAAATGTTTGTGTATATATTTCTTATTTTTAATATTTAATGGTTACTCAATGTTTATGTTTGTATTAAAAGTAACATGGTATGAATAATTTATAATTGTAATTCAAATGCTTTATGGAAATTTTATCATTGCATTGCACATTAATTTGTACTTAATGTTTTTATCCACACTCATATTATTCCATTAATTAGAACTCCACTTCTCCGGATTAAACCGGACTGCAAACAATTCGGGTGTGCAGAAAAGACGGATAAGTGGATTTATTAAAAATAGATTACATAGGCAGCTCGATGTTCGGGTTTTACACTTTACAACATGTACCTGCGTCTAAACGTACTGAACGTGCCTGGTTTGAAGTTCTAGAAGCTATAACACTGTACTGTACTGTATTTGAACTGATAACCGGTAATTTTAAGGCAATTTCGTTTTGTAGAATTATCGACAGGTTTACTTTAACGGTTAAGCTGATCTGGATAGTTGGGGATCTGAATATCCCGCGTTCGTGTAAGTGGAGTTATACTGTAATCATATTTCCCACACCTTCTGCCAATACATAATCTTGTATATACAGCTACAGACTGTGAAATGTATTAACTGTATTATTAACTGTAATAAAATCCATATTCATATTTCCCTCATATTCTGTTACTACATATCCTGTATATAGAGCTATAGACTGTGAAATCGTATTAACTGTATTATTAACTGTAATACAATCCATATTCATATTTCCCTCATGTTTGTTACTATATATCATGTATATAGAGCTACAAACTGAAAAATATTAGTTCTCTTATTAATTGTAATATTTTCCCATATTCATATTTCCTTCATGTTCTGTCACTACATATCCTGTATATACAGCTACAGACTGTGAAATATATTAACTCTATAATTAACTGTAATATTGCCCCATATTCATACATACACATTCTTCTGTTAATATACTATATAATATAATATCTTTTACACACTCATACACAGATTAAAATATATTAACCCTTTGCCGTAATTAACGCTCCCGTGCCGGCCTAAACGCTCTAAACGCTCTTGTTCTCCTCTTCGTAAATCTGTTGCGTTGTGTGAACGAAACAGGAACTCTCTGTTGCGAGACGTGATGAAATCACTTAGTAAACATGTCAAGTTGTAATGTTAGCCTTTTCCTGTGGGCTTTGTCGAGGTTGAAATAATGGTATCTACATCTCGTGCCTCGCGTAAAAGAGTAGAAGACGCATATATTTTCCAAGTGTTAGCAGAAAATACAGATAATAATGTAACAATATTTTCATTTGAGAAAGATGAAGATGGTAATGAAACCGACAGTGACGAAGATGGACAACTGGATGACAATTCTGAAGCAAATGACAATGGAGGCAATCGTAGTAGTGGCCCACAACTCCTCATCTGAAATGGAATAATACCCTACATTTCAAGGAACTAGAAACATACGAAAATGTATCAGGTCCTAAACATTTTTTAACAGTTGGCAACAGTGAGGAAAATTTTTTTAGTTACTCGTGACCAATGATTTTTGCAACCAAGTTGCGGAAAATACAATTTATTATGCAGGTTTATCACAAAGAACAGCGGGGCAGTGGATTACAACAGGGAAGACACAAATGCGGAAAAAATCCTAGTCAAAGTTGGAATTCAGATTTATATGGGTATTTTTGAACTACCAGAGTTTCAGGATTATTTCCAAGGCGATATCTGCGTCTGACTAATAGTGAGACAAGCCATGGGATATTTATTTAGGCAATTTTTTCAGCTCAACAAATCTTATGAAAATGCTATTGGAACAAGAAACTTACAGCTGTGGCACTACAGGGTTAAATAGAAAATATTTGCCAACATAATTTAGGAAACCATCTGTCTTGAAATTGAAAAGGGGCGAACCAGGAAAATGCAGAATGAAGATGTGACAACGTTAGTGTGGCAAGACAAACGTGTTGTTCTCCTCCTCTCTACAAATTCTGATCCCCGGGCTGACGTTTCGGTCACAAGAAAAACAGGAAAAGGCAACAAAGAATTCAAAAATACATGTCCTCAAGCCGCCGCAAATTACACGAAACATGTGGGAGGTGTGTATGTAAGCGATCTGAAACCCGAGTACTGTGGTGTTGGCCGATCTTCAAAGAATTGTGAAAATTTGTATTACATTATGCCTAAATGTGTGTCTTATGAACTGTTTCATCTTATACGATCTGACAAATCATCCCCCCTCTATAGCACACGGAAACCGGTAACTGATCTTCAGACGAAACTTGGTGCGTCAGCTGACTGACACATTCACGTCTCGCAATCGTGCAAGCAGGAAGAGAGTTTTGCCCATAGGACCTGCATTCCCTAACCTTTTCCTTACATTACACAAAGTATCAGGCCATGTAAACGTGTGTGCTTTGTGTATAGAAAAAAGGAAAAAGCTCCATCCGGAAGGGACAAACAGACAACATATAAATGTAAGCAGTGTGACATTCCGTTGTGCCGTGTGGGGTTTGTTTGTATTACCACGAGCAGCGAAATGTGGAGGTGCAAAATTAGGAGAGTAGGTTATTACATGTTTAAATTAATTACGAATAAGTTAAAAAGTGTTATCATTTTGTATTTAATAGTTTAATTGTTATGATTTTTTTCCCTAGGGTGCAGACCTGTTTATGGTGCAGTACGTAAATTTAAATGCCCGCTGAAAAAACGCAGTCTTTCTGCCAATACAGTAATGATTTAAATAGGAGCGGCAAATGGTTAACAGTAATATTGTCTCATATTCATAAATTCCTTCATGTTCTGTCACTACATATCCTATACACACACATACACGCACACTATGAAATATATATTGAAAAGGCCCATCATAAAGACCCACAATAACTTTCGTGAACATTGCATAACATACACGGCACGCTCTACAATAAACTGTCTTTCTGTGAAAGTTTTGAGTCGCTTGCAAATAACATTGCTCTTTATAACAGCAATAATCTGTGCGCTGAACTCGGATGTTCTGCTACAGAAACTAA
>Ga0123355_10017587_pt1 | contig 11306 bp, 6 predicted proteins | sample TergutEmb28metaG_3_FD_89872 | JGI IMG/M metagenome (GOLD analysis project Ga0123355, IMG submission 89872) | Embiratermes neotenicus P1 segment gut microbial communities from Petit-Saut dam, French Guiana - Emb289 P1 | ecosystem: Host-associated > Arthropoda: Insects > Digestive system > Gut ...
CATTTCTCTTGCAAAATTGGTTTTTAATTCCGTTTCTTACAGCAAGTTGGTAAGCGAGACACATGACGTCTGCCATTGTCAAGCCAAAAAACTTTCTTTCCATCAAAAGACAGTGCTCAGCCACATCATTTTCTGCTTCACAAGGAAGAAATTTCTTCCTACCCAGTTTTGTTTTTATTGTTTCACTTGAGCTTTTCTTCGGATCTTTAACATAACGCTCTGTAGTGTTGTTTGTAGTACGTTGAAAACTCTGGATGCTCTGTAGCTGCCCATTTCCTCGTTCCTTATAGACTCAACAGCTGCCTTCTTTCTTTCGGGGTCCCATTTTTTCTTTTGAGCTATCTGTAATATTATATAACCCAGAAGCAATAATTCACAAGGTACTGACTTCCTAATACGGGGAGCTCCATATTAGGCTCATCAAAACTCCCCATATTAGGCACAAACAGATGCTCGAGAAAAAGGGTGAATAAAACAAAAGGACATAAAATTGTACACATGAAACAAAGCTAGGGTTTAAAATTACACTCAACAGGGAACTGAGCACCAAACTAATTCAGAAAAATAGCTTCAACGGCTCATGAATCACGGTTTAGCGATGAGCAAAAATTTCGCAGCGCAACAAAACAAAGACACCCAGTCAGTACCGAAGTCCTGTGCAACTGACCGTTAATACTTTCATTTCAAAGAACAGCCTCATTTGCTTGATCATTTACATTCTTAAGCAGAGAGTGCAGCACCTCCTGGTATGGAATAATGTACCTCCCCATATACGAAACCTCCCCATATTAGGCGACTTTCCCCTACAATTAATACGCAGTTAGGAACGTAGTGTGACGATTAACGCCATCTGTCAGACACTACGAGTAACTCAGCCCTCTACACATTAATAACCACACATACGTGATCAGTCCGTCTTATCGCATCTCCTGTTACATCCGTATACAAATAAGTTTTGTATTAAATCATTGACAACCTCAACAAGATAGGCATTATCGCAACAATAAAAGTATTTAGGCCTTAATGTAAAGCGCTCAATATTTATTTAATATTTTATTACAGTTTGAAGTGTTTCGACGTATTTCCATGAGAACCTCGCATATCAAATTCTATTGGAAGCTCTCCAGTGGAACCCCCGCTGATACATGCGGACAGACAGACATACAGACACACATAACAACGGTAATAAGCACTCTCCGCAGCTACGCGAAAGCATCAGAAAAGAATGAACATATTTTACTATGTAATAATGCGGTTTCTGAAACTGTATTTATTCTGAAAGTGGTACAAAGCGATCATACAATTTGTTGTCATCTTTAGTATACAGGAAATACTGCTGGCTGGTAATTCGGAACAGACACACGATTGTGTATTCTTTTAAACAAAGTGTGCTTTGTATAGCATCGCGAAGCTTAGTGTCCTGTATGATAAAACAAGCACTGACACCGTTGCCTTCTTCAGGCTGGAAAACTGCAGACAAGGTACAAATCAGGAACATTATGAATATCTCAGTGTTACTGTCAGGTTCCTACAACGACTACCCTGTCGCTGCTTCCATTGAAAAAATATTAATAAGTAGTTTCTCAGATATATTTTCAATGAATTACGATTTTTATGGCTTTAAATGTGTGCCATTTACGAACTACTTTATAAAAACGTTCCCCACACTTACAGCAGCAGTTTCATTTTACTGGATTTCTCCGAATATTTTAGATAAACAAAATTACGTATTAATGTAAGCACTGGAAGCAGTTGACTTCGCAGAAATCGAAGGGCTTGAAGGATATTAAAGTATCAAGAAATTTGGGAGTTACAGGGGAACGCGGGGAAGTCTGGCGTTTCCTCATTAATGTTACGTGAACTTGCCTTTTGCTCTTCTTTTTGTACTAATAAGGTCAAGCTCCCACTTTGTTTCATTAATTCTTTCCTAAAGTAGAAGACAAGTTCTTGCATTATCTTCTTCAAAACAGCCACTTTCCGTTTTAAACATGGTAATTTAGTTATAACGTAAATAAATTATGAGGCACAAGGAAAAGCAGGGCAAGAGGGTAAAGAGAACAAAATGGCTTTTTCTCAAGAAGTGTTCTGTACAGTGTCCAGGTTGTTGGTGTGCTCGGATTGGAAACAGTTTACTTTTGTCGGGCGTGTCTGTAGTTTCTCTGCTTTATGTTAAGAGGTAGATCATTACGCAGGTACTCGTTTTTTGCACAAAAATATGACGGTTTAATCATGGCCAATATGTGGTAACGTAAAGTAATCTTTTCTCATGAAGTTCATATTTGCTGTAATTTTTTTTAAATATGTGCGGAAGGTGAGGCATTAAATCTATGCACCATCCACGCCAAGAACATTACGTCTTGTCCATAATGCAGCGAAGAATTTAGGAACCCTTTTACCTGTTCCGCCAGACATTGAGACAGCGCCGACTCTCTTGGTTATGGTATGAAGGGAAACACTTCATTTAATTAAAGAAACATATCTCCTAGGTAATATTTGTAAGTGAAGCTCAAACCACGGCTCAGGAACAGAGTTACCACTGGGTGTGATGTTGATTAACAAGCACACTGTTTCTTTAGAAGGGAAGGTCGTTTATTCTTTTAAAGCTTACTGCTTTCTTGATGCAGCAATAGGTGTGACATTCAACAAGAGAGACAGTTGGCAACATGAGTCGCATTCGTGGAACCACATTTGATGAAGAAAAGCAAAAATTATTACACATTCTGAGTGTGTGTTTGTAGCCTTAGTTGCGAGCATGTAATGAACATGCGTCATATTATCACCTGTGGCCTGTATAGCTCTGCTATATTTTTCCATATTATATCATAAACGGCAATATTTAAAAAAATTATGTGACTTAAAATGTGTTTTGATTACCTTCAAACATTTTATCGGAAGCATTTCTCCTTGTAAGAAGTATTGAGGGATATACAGGGTTATTTAAAATGATTGTTGGGGTTTTAACAACTTGTCATACACAATACATTTGAGAAAGGATTATATGTACTTTTTTTATTTAATAGAACAACACTCCAAGTTTTTGTTACATAGCTATCAGGTGCTCTATATGTGCACCCTTTGTGATTCTACAAACGTCAACACGATAATCGAGTTCGTTCCAAACTCTTTATAGCATGTAACAACATTCAGTTCCGGGATACTTGCGGGAAGAGGAGGAACATAAACCTGATCGTTGACATAATCCAATAGAAAGAGATCACATGGGGTTGCATCTGGAGAACGAGGCGTATTGTGTATGACAAGTTGTTAAAACCTCGACAATCATTTTGAATAACCCTGTATTATCTTAAACGTATATTTGTGTTTGTGTAAACTACCCGTTTTTTTCTTTTGAGATTTTTAATGGAACTTAAATTTTCTCGAAAGATTTTCCAAAAATCCTCTAATGTCAACTTTCATGAAAATCCGTCCACTGGGAGCAGAGTTGCTCCATGTGGGCTGACGGACAGACGGACAGCCATGACGAAGCTAATAATCGCTTTCCGCAATTTTGAAACCTCTCCTAAGAATTGTATTTTCTGCCCACACGGTATTTAGACATTTTTTATTTATCTCAGGACAAATATCGAATTTTGCTTTACATAACATAAAATGACTAGTTTTTATAACCAAATTGAAAAGTGTTTACGGAGCAGTAGAAACAGGGTCTTTATGTATAACAGTTTACACTTCGTCTTGTAAAAGTTAATATAGACAGTTGCAAGAACAAGTAGAGTCGTCACTGAAAGCTAAAGAATGATGGGACGAATACCCTGCGATGTGCTTCGACGTAGCTATTTACAGAAACGCTCAGAACAATCGCGGGTATCACCCATCGTACTACATTCTGCAGATTCTTTCTTTGATCTAGATTTCAGAACCCCGAATTTGCGGATAAAGGAGCCTTTTCCTTACGTTGACATATCCGCTATTGCCCAGCCTTCTGCTGACGTGGAAAGGATCGTTTTTTCTGGAGACAGACACATTTTACCATATTATTTGTTTTTTGTTTGTCACGTGTTGACATCAGAATAAAAAGTTTTGAATGCTTAAACCCGTGGCTTTCTCGTCCTTTAGAAATCTTAAAAAAATTGAAGCGTAATTCATGTCAGTCACTGGAGAGATGTGAGGTATAATAAAATGTCCCAAGTGTACCTGCTCCGACATTTGTAAGTACCCAAAAAAGGCGGATATCTCCGGTTTGTGGTATCACTTCTGGTAGCTCCGACTGAGACTAGAACTAAGGAGCCTCAAATTAGTGCTGGATACATTGCTTAAAGTATAAAACGTGTTGTCACCAAAACTGTAAAAACTGTAAATGGAAAGGCTAGATTATCTTTAATATGTGCATATTACGTGGATATATCGATTACTAGCAACATGGCTCATGTTTAGTCTGTCTCCGTATGTGATTAAGGAATTACACTGCAAACTTTACCTGTAGATACTTTATAAATATCCAAGCCAGAAACTTGACATATCTCTAATATCTTGTAACAAATGATAACTCTGACCATAATTTCCATTATATCAGGTAAATACACTATATTTAATTGAACTCTTACTGAAATTTACGTGACACCCTCTCATCTGGCTCTCATTTCCTATAAAATTCTGACTAATTTATAACACAGTAGCACTCCGCCTGTTGCGATACAACATACGAGAGGACACAGTTACAGAACAACCCTGTCAAGATTCGTGACTCGCAGTATTTCGTATTTTGACACTCAAAATTGGGCGCGTCCTCGGCTGTGATCTCCGTGGACTGCAGTACGTTGTCTGTCCTTTTCTTTCGTAGAACTTTGACTTTGATTGAATGTAAATTTTAAGCTCTCCAGCCGCGACTTGCGCTCCTGTAGATTCCGAAACCCTCATATTTTCTGACTAAGTAACTTCATGCAGGAAATGAAGCGTGAGAAGCTAACAGTCTCACAGAATGCCAAAAAAATTTTAAAAAAATATTATGCCTTATGTGGAATTCAAAGTTTTTTCGCAGTTTCTACAAGAAGCTAATACTGGGCTCTATCATGAGCAAGATGAATCCAATTGACACCTCACTTTCTGAAAGATAACTAATGTTTATCTCCAGTTCAGATATCCTTTGTTTTCACTTTGGTCATAAAGACAAAAGAGATATTACAAATCTGGCTAGGCACTAGTATGATGACTATCATAGTATATGCGGCAGAAAATTAATGTAGAATGTGTCTACTGTTGTCACTGCCCTCTGCTTTACAAGATAGGTACGTTTTTACTTTTCTCTACTCCTTGGCTAACAGCTACAAACATACTCGCTCTTCATAAGTGTAACTCTAATCTCCATAATCCTGTACGCAGGGCACTACGCAGTTAATCATTTTAAGCCCACTGGTAGGTATAAACTGTAATCCACTTGCTGTACATTTAAACTCTCGGCATTTTTCCCCACAATACGCGTATATATTTATTACTTTCGCACAATTATCACAGTAAACAAGGATATTTCGCTAAAAAAAAGAAGTAAGAGATTGGTAATCATAATGAAAAAGAACTATATTCTGTCTGATATAAATAACAGAGATTTTATACGTAATGAAATGAATATCAGTACTAAAAGGACTATAGAATGTTCGCGCAGAAGCAATTTCAAAAGTGAAATGGTATGAGCAAGAGTTATTTATAACCATACCAATCGTAAATTCTCGCTGCTTATTGAAATATCCGATAATAATGTATTAATTTACATTCTGTACAAATGAGATTGTCGTATAAATTAATCAAAAACTCAGAGTTGTGAAAAGAGCGATTCTCAGAAATCAATGTTTTCACGAACACGGCAAGCATACACGGATGCACATATTCCAGTAACCGATGGCACTAGGAAGCTTATCGAAATGGTTCCGAGTCCACGGAGAACGACTCTGTCCGCTTCTGTATTTGGTTGAGTTTTCATTCGCGCAAAGACAGTGGCCTTGCTAATGGTTTGTTGTCTAAATCACATTGTCGCCTTAACAATGTTTTAGAATATAGTATAATAAAAAAAAATGCGATTAGAGTTTTAATGCCAAGCAGAAGAGCAACAATGTGATGCTAGAACTTCGGTGAAAATGTTAAGGTTCAGGTATCCAAACTGGAAATGAAAACTGCCTGCGAGTTCGGGCAGAAGTTTCATTCCCATCCACGTGTACGTACACTTGCAATAGAGTTTTGTTAGACTCGTAACTGAATTGCAGTCCGTCATCAAGAAGTTCTTTTGAACAAAATTATGCTAAGAAAATGCTAAACAAGTGCCAGTCATTTGTTTTCGCTGGAAATAAATGCTGCTCTTTTATTCATTTGAGGGATTGACATTACAAACGAGGTGAAAATTTTTTCGTGTAACTGAGACGAGGTCCTTTCATCTGAGACCTGTAATCTGAAAGAAATCTAGATCATTTATTAGCTCTATTTTATGTGACTTTTCTTTCTGCCTAATATCGTGAGACTCTGTTCGTGAAAGGGAAAATTATACTCGTACTTCAAGTAAATAAGGTAAAGGTAAAGCAGTCCCGTTACAGGCCTGGAGTGGCCCAGGGATTTTCAGGAAGTTAAAATTCCCAGATTTCGTGACGACACATGATGGTGGTAATGTTTTCAACCTTAGGCACCGGCCGCCTTTACCCCCAGGAAATGCTCCTGGTACTCATTTCTGTTAGAGGCTGAGTCGACCCCAGGGCCATAGTGAGATCGGAAGGATTATGTCAATGAAAAATTCCAATGACGACATCTGGGATCGAAACAGCGACCTTCCAATTTGTAGCACAGCACCTTAACCACTGTGCTTCCGCGGTCCCCTACTTGAAGGAAATAACAGTTTTAAATCTTTTATATAAGCAGAATATATATTTGGGAGCCCGTGTATGATATATAGTGAAGAGGTTAGTCTCCGGGCTGGAAGGTCCTGGAATCGTGCTTCGATTTCAGGTAGGGCAATACACTTTTCTCTATTCCAGAACGTACAAAACGCCTAACCTTCCTTTCAATGGGTAAATATGAAGCGGCCGGATCGTGAATCTGACCACTCAACTCCACCTATTGCTGAGATTAAAATTTTGTGGAGCTTCACCTCCACTGATCCCTAAGCTGTCTCTCATGTACACGGAAATCTTCACCTTTACCTGTGTCTCTATACTCGAGTCAACTAAAGAACGAATGTGGGTAGTGGCAATTAAAGTCGGCCTTCTGCTATTCTACTCTGGCTACAATGGTTATCTAAATATCTAAATACAGGGTCAAAGTGTGTGTCTTATTCAACTGCCGTGCCTAATATTTAGGCACTTCCTTTACGTGGAATCGTGGCGTATATTATTGTAACAGAGCGTGTTGTGATTGGCGTAATGCTGCAGAATTGTGTTTGTGTGGTATCCGTTTCGAATTTCTGCTTGGTTGTCGCATATCCTGTTTAAGGTTTGTTAAAATTTCTCTTGGAAAATGCCGGGTTAATGCTTCGAGGTAGGCGGTCTCATTTTATATCTTTTCCTAACATTTTCAGTATTTCCCATACCATTCGACCTCATGGAATCCTTACAGATAGTATCGTTAAATAATTTAAAAGGAAAAGAATAAGAAGGAGAAGAAGGAGGAGAAGGGGAAAAATGAGAAGTAGAAGTAGACGAAGGAAGAGAAGGGGTAGGTTGATGAGAAGAAGAAATAAAATAATAAGAAAGAGAGGTCATGTCCAACGCTGTTCCTTGTTTCTTCCATTAAAAATTAACAGTTCTTAAGTCTCACTCAGGCAACAAAAATTACTTCAAAGCATTATTCCACGGAAGTACCAAAGCTGTGCCTTTTTAATACTTCTTTCAGCTTGTAATGCTGTTTATTACATAATTAAAGTTGCAATATTTAGCAGGTACATTAGGACTGCACTTTGACTTCTAAAGCAGAGAGGGGAGTAAGAAAATTACAAGAAGTTGATGGGAAACTGAATAATTATTATTCTCCCTCAGATACTATCAGCGTTATCGAATCAAGTATGACGAAATATGGGAAATTTATAACACGCGTGGCAATCATGTGAAATGCATATGCGTACTCTTGCGAGACACAGAGTTTATGGATGAATGCGATCCATTTACTGATAAGCAAACAGTAATATCTGTAATGCCTTTGCCTTTGAATCTACGGATGTTTATCCGACATATATTCTCTAACAAACACGTATGTTCTTTACACATCCTGAAGTATATAGGGGGCTGGTGTAGCGGTATCTCCTGACCTGATTGAGGGAGTTTCTAGGCTAGACCCTTGCAATGGATACGGGCAATCTCTGTTGATGTTCCCGTGGTTTTTCACAGTCCGTCTCGGTGATTGAGGCGAGAGTGCCTTTCAGTAAGCTACGAGCATAAAACCCTATGGTCTGTAGTTAATTATCTCCACGTCTTTCGACTCTAGCGTAACAAGTATAGTGAAAAGTCTGCGGGCTGGAAGCGCCGGGGTTCAAATTCCAGCAGGGATCAATTATTTATTTTCTTTTCCAAAAAGTCAAAACTGATTGTTCTGCAATCCAGCTTCGTATGCAGCGCTTACTGCTGTTTTTTTTTCCTGATACAAAAGTTAAGGGTGTAAGTTTTACCATTTATCTTTCTCTAGTCTGGGTGGAGATGTAATAGTCCCATACGCCTTCATGGTGCGGACAGTGACGGTTTTGTATTTTACTCCATATTATTTGCGATTGAATTAAGCTCAACAGCTTGGAGTCCGATCGCCCTTGATACAACATCATATCCCAGAATAACGGAATGCTCAGCCTCATGGTACACGCGAATTGCACACCCTTGTATTTGTCAGTAATTACAAATAAAAACACAACTGAAAAATATTTGCTAAAATGTATCGATATATTAACTCGACATGTTCTGTCACTTACCATTAAACATCATAAGCTATCAAAATTGGCATTTTTTTTTTGTTTTTTTACACCTTTTTTCTAGTTAGCTCGCGTCGCGTGGTCGAGTGTGTTTTTCTCTACCACTCTAATGCGGTTCGTGGTTTCAAATTCCAATCAACATGAGTATATGGCCGGAACAATTCTGTGTGTTTTTATTTGGCCTTCAAGGATCCCTACCAAATGTTAATAAAGTATTCGGAAAACAAGCAAACCGAAGGCCTTGTTTCAATTGGCCTGTTGATTCGTGTAGATAAAAAAAGGTAGAAAATGGATAGGCAGATCGTTAGATGCGTGGATGAATGAAAGTATGGAGAATCAGACGAGCAGATGCATGGTCGGATAGATGGGTGGATGGATAGATGTATACATACATACATACATACATAGAATACCTCTACAATCGTGTTGTTTAAGTGTTGAGGTGGTTTTACGAAAAACTTATCCTCGCTTCACAGTTTTAATGTCTCTAATGCTTTTCCGCGCACAGCTGATAGAGTGACTAAAGCCTCTCCTTAGTCTCTCTTTTTCCTCCGGGCAAATTTTGTTTAAAATATTTCAAAGGAAAATATTCCCACTCCTCCCACAAAAATTACAATTTATAATATAGGTCTACACAAATATCATACCACGATAAAACATAAAGTAGTTCAGTTAACAAAAACAAAAATAACCAAATGATCCATCAAATAACCAACCTCACACACATTACATGTTTATTCCGTTTCCGATATTTTATTCTTCGATTCTCTTTCTTATTATTCTGTGTCAAACCAATTCCACCCATCAGCTAATATATATTAAATGTCTATAAGATTTAATTTACTAGAAACAACATTCGCCAGGAATGTGAACACAAGAGCTTTCTCTAGACCACGGGTGATTACTTCATTTTTTCAAAAACGACCTTTACTTCTTCAGCGAATTGGTGAATTGCAGGGCTCTCTAAAGGAAGCAAAATCTTATGCTTCTACGCTTCAATTTTTAGCACTGGCTGTAGAATATATATTGAATCAATCATTACACGACCTATGCAGCGGCTCTCAAGACCACCACCCATTCAAAAACTCGGTGCAGAAAACTGTATGCTGCAACTCAACATCTAATGCTCCTGATGATGGGCGTATTTACCCGAAACATGTCGAGCTAAGAATACATCAATAACATTACCTAGTTGCATCAAGTTAGTATTTCACTTTATTTCAAAAAAGTTCCACTTTTAAATGGGGACCTGACAAACCTCACCACTGTAACAAATGACGTGTCTGCCAATCCAGTTTCATATACTGTATCCCTTACTTGATATGCACGACAGGTGATGAAATATTTCTTAACAAATAGCTTAATAGAGTAAGCGATGCTACTGCCTGGAGATTACTAATTACCGGCAAAGTCCGAGGCTGAAATGTTGAAAGAAGTTTCGGCATTTCTTGAGCCCGTTATCACCTTAGGTTCTTTGAGGCAATCGTCTGCCAGGGGCGTCCAAAAGAATCAGTTGCAACATGAGGAAAGAATAACGACAGAATTTCTGTTTTCCTGGTTTTTACAGTATGTAACGTTATTGCTAGCGTACCGTTATAATTGATCATTTTGTAAGACCCTCATAAGTTCGATTTGAGTTTCCCGTGAAGTGGACTATATGAATGAAAATGTTACCAATAAATTTATTTTGGAAACCTGAATCATAGTTTATCAAAGTCGGTTCATAAACTGAATTTTTAAGTTTTCGGAAAAAAATATTCATAGGAATAATGCTGCATTGTGTGATGTGGTGGCTTGTAGTCTGGTAGAAATTTTCTAACGTTTGAAAGTGAAGATGTACCTCTATTCAGAGTGATGTTGTCATCCTGAAGATGGAGGCAGTCTCTACTTCCGAAAAATTAATAAATTTATATTTCTAAAGACGGCATTACTTCAGGGAAGAAAATATTCTTCGTAGCCACCCCATGTTGGTAGGGATTTATCGACTTTTCAGAAGAACTTGCTGCTTTCATTTTCAGCGCAGAATATAAGCCTGTTTACAAGAAGGAGAAAGATCGAGACAGCACTTTTCCACGAAACGTCTATAAATTTTTACCAGATTTTACACCATCACTTGCCTGCAGACGTTATTCGTCAGTACAGTACTGTCAAATTTATTTAACTCACTGAATCTTATGTTATTTTAGGGAAACTCTTGTGCCAATCTTATTTCAGTGCTACAGATTAATTAACAAGATTGTCATCAAATACAGCGATATTTATTGTATAACAATATTCCGTTAACAATAGGCTACATGTTCAATGTGGAATAAGAAACCAACTAGATGTCACTTAGTATTATATTTATTTCTCCTTTATAAGTTGCTCAACATGTTTCGGGCCACCTTGTGCCCATCTTCAGGAGCTGACGACTTAGTGG
>Ga0123355_10017588_pt1 | contig 11306 bp, 6 predicted proteins | sample TergutEmb28metaG_3_FD_89872 | JGI IMG/M metagenome (GOLD analysis project Ga0123355, IMG submission 89872) | Embiratermes neotenicus P1 segment gut microbial communities from Petit-Saut dam, French Guiana - Emb289 P1 | ecosystem: Host-associated > Arthropoda: Insects > Digestive system > Gut ...
ACTGCCAATCTTTCCCTAACCTTTGCAATCACCAGATAGTGATCTGTATCACAGTCAGCTCCCCTAAAACTTCGCACATCCAGTATACTTGAATGCCATCTCCTATCTATCAATACGTGGTCAGTCTGGTTGTGAGTCTTACCATCTGGGGAGGTCCAGGTGTATTTGTTAATGTTCCGGTGAGGGAACATCGTGCTCTTAACCACCAGGCTGCAAAATATACCAGTCATATTTAATGCGTTGTACATGCGATATTTCGTAGAATGATACCAGGAAGAGATTAGCCAGTTCAGAGAATGACGGCTGACTTGTCTTTACATATAGTCCACTGCCCCAGTAGCAACATTTTATTCATACCAATGTTTCCCAGAAGGTGTTCCGTGGAACCCCATGGTTTCCGTGAAATGACAGCACGCGTTCCGCACTAAAACTCCCAGACGATATAAAACAATTTAAATGTTTATTACACTATTTTTCATTACATTCATTTGCACTTGACAATAGTTAATTCGGTCGAATATTCCTAAATTATTGCATTCTTAATAATAATAATAATAATAATAATAATATGCCTAAACAAATTTAAATAGCTGCGATGGAAAGAACAAGGAAAAGAGGAAGACCACGTAAAAGATGGAGAGACGAATTTGAAGCTTAATCCAATATAATGGGAATGAAACATAGACAGGCAGGGCTCAGAGGCCGTTGGGAACTGAGGGTGATTTAGTGCATGGATCAGAGATTTAGTGGAATCCATGACTCACAACGAACTGTAGCACGCGAGAATAATAATAATAATAATAATAATAAGGTACTACAGAAAGCAGTCATATTGGGCACTATGCACATACTACGAAAAGTACTAATGTAAAAGTACAGAGTACTCAGCATGAGGCGCAACAACACACCTAACATAAATTGTAACTATAGAATAGCTGGAGCAACATATGCCATAGAAATATGGTTTGTTTCGGGTACATAACAGCAAATTCCCTGCATTATGTGGACAAATAATAGTAATAATAACAACAATAATAATAATAATAATAATAATGCATTCAGTCCAACCTTCTTTTCTTGAGGTTCCTATCTGATTAACTTCAGACCATCACAGTATTCTTATAAATATCCGTAAAATGACTATCTTTTTACAGTGAATTTTTTGTTATAGAATAAAATATTAGTTTTTATTAGTGTACGTGAAATATATTTATTTCTAAATATTTGCAATGAAAAATATGTTGATCTCACTTCTTTTTGGTACTTATTTATTATTATGCTTGCTTGTTTGGGGCCTATTTTTTTTTGGTACCCTATAGATGAATTTTGTTAAGGAATTGGTATAAACTTTTCTTGTGCAAAAGTTTTCAAATTTCATTAGGAAAGTACTATTTAGACCTTTACTTCGCCAACAAACTTGACTGCAAATAGTAAAACTGTGTAGAGCGGCATACTGAAATTTTAAATTTAATCCCAGGAATAATGTCCGTTGATATGGGTACGGAAGAGAACGAAGCTTTCTCTTCCTATCTGGTTGTGATGTAGGGAGAATCTCGGATTTAATGGCTTGTTATACATTGTCCTTTTCCGAGTTCCTGGGTATGGAACTGTCGTCGCATGGCATTTAACTGGCGCGTTTGGTGATCCAAGATGACATTTCACATAGGCAGCTTCCCATATCTGGCAGACATACAGACATTCGTGACTTTTGTATGACTGAACTCACAATGGCCCTGCTATTGAAAGAAGACAAAGCTAGCAAACTGCTTCCACAAGGGACTGAGTTGGCAGATTGCCTGTATGGAGTGACAGACTTTGGTGCACTTGTCTCACGTTTCTTTTTGTGTTTCTACAGGCAGACAGAGAGTCGGACTGCTACTGTAAATGGTCGCATCTGTTACTGTTTGATTTGCATCACATATAAATTGCATCCTGCGAAGGCTTTTGAGACTAGTTTTATAAATGAAAAAGGCACAGTTTCACATTATCAGCAACATTTACTACTAGCGAAAAAAAAAAGCCATGAAGTTAATCGTTAATCACTGTCATGGAAAGTGGCACTAAACTGGAAATTCCATATTGTAGGGTTATATCGTTTCCTTACATCGGACCATGACGAACTGACAACACATAACTGAGCAACTTCATGAGAAAAATAAAACCTATACTGAATTATAATTTGCTGATCCCAGTGGCCATGTGGTCTAAGGAATGGGTCTGTGGTCCCTCGCTTGCTGAGATTGCAGGTTCGAATCCCGCCAGGGACATGGATGTCTCTCGTGAGTGCTTTTTGTTATCAGGTAGAGGTCTCGAAGTCGAGCTGGTCACCCGCCCAGAGGAATCCTACCGAGTGTCTGAGTGTGATCGTGAAGCCTTGATAATGAGGAGGCTCTGACCCACTAGGGGGCTGTTGCGCCATGAGGGAATTATAACTTACCCAGTATTTCTCTCCAGAGTGAATATCTGGGAACAGAGCAGATGAAATTCAGAGAAGGTGCATTGCGATTCAGTTCAGAATTATTTGCCTTTCTGCCTCCTGTCTAAAACTATAGACAATTAAATATAAGGACTATAACTTTAACTGCATTTTACCTGTGCCTGTAAAACATTTTCTCCTTCCTGAGGGGAGAACATGGACAGAGGGTGTTAGGAAATAAGGAGTTGAGGATAATAGTTGCACATAAGAGACAGCAAAACAGGAGGCTGAATAACACGATGCAATGATGAATGCTTAATTTGTATTGATTTGGATTGACAAAATTAAGCAATACCATTTACACAGAGCATGTAGCATGAATAGAAAAGATGAGATTTCAATCCAGTTTTGTTTGGAAGACTTGAGAAGATGAGAAAATTTAGGTCTTATTTTGAGGTGCAGATGTGAGGTAGTTATTGAAATGTATCTTAAGCAAAGAGAATATAACTAGAAGTTTCATGATTTATGCTCTTCATCATGCAGGATGAGATGGTCAGAGCATTTGGCAGTGGGGGGGGGGGAAGAAGGGAAATGCATAAAAGGTTTTTATGCAGAAACCGGAAGGAAAGAGACCACTTGGAAGACTCAGACGTAGATGATAGGATAGTATTAAAATTGATCCTAAATAAATCGGTTGGGGGAGGACTGGACTACATTTGTTTGGTTCAGGATAGGGACAATTGGTGGGATGTTCTGAACAAGATAATTAACTTATGGGTTGCATAAAATACTGGGCAGTTATTGACTAGCTGAGGAATTATGATAGTCTGAAGGAGGACTCTGCTCCATGCAGTTAATGACCATGTAAACAAATTGTACTGGAGGTGTAGTACGACTGTCCTTGTTACCATCAATATGATGTATGTAGCCACCTGTGCTCAATGTGGATTTTGTAAATGATGTTTGAAAGCTGTAAAGATTTCCCTTGTGTATCGTGATTTACTACAAACATGCGGTTGTGAATCTAGTAATTTATTGACAATCAATAGAAAGGACCCAATTAATCACTATAGGGTCCTATGTGGTACGCCAGATTGTTGCGCATGTGTGTGTAGTTTGATTCAGTCAAGCATATCAACACGATCCTTTCTTCCACACTGGATTAAATATGTGTGCATCATTAATCCGTTCACCCAGAAGTTTCAGCTTCTGATTATTTTAAGTCTTCTAACATAACACAGTGTTGTTTGTTTCAGTTTTTTTTAATACATATTTGGTCGTACAGTTCTCGGTTTTGGCTCAGGCGTCGTATTTTTTTCAATTTGTTGTGTGTTTCTAATTTTCAGTTCCTCTCCGTTCCGTAAACCAATATTTTCGGACGACAAGTTCTTTCCATTGTGTAATTTGTACTTATTTTTTGTTGTATCTGTTGTGGTTTCTTGGACACCGTAATCGAAATGGTTTCGACGTTGCGTATTTTCAGTCTCCCCGTCTTGTTGACAAAAGAAGTTTTCATTTTCTAGTTGGTTTAGATATTCTTGCAGTTCATTTTCAAGAGCACGTTGCATCTCTTGATAATCATCTGTACCTTCGTCATCATGCAACTCCGCATGCTGTACCTGTTTCTTTAATACATTTTCTACTATTGGAGGTTTATCACCCTTTCTGACAATGTGCCCCCTATCATCCATTTCATCCCCGCCTTTAGAATGACCATTCACGTGAGTAGGTTCCAGTTGTTGTGGATCTTGTTGAGTACCCTTCGACTCGTCTGCTTCATTGTCAGAATGAAGCTTTGGTGTCCTGTTCTCAGTATTAAGAATCTGCTCTCCGTGCAGCTGATCTGATTTCCCTATACAAGAATCATGTGATTCTCTGTTCTTGGTGTCATGTTGTGGCGCCTGGGTTATGACCTCGAGGTGTGAAATAGCAGTCGGAATTTCCTCGTGTGGTGGGAGGTCTTCGGCACTGCATTCAATGACTGACAATGTCACCGACGCATCCGACTCCTGTTGGATAAAAGTCTGTGAAAGTACCTTTAAAAATTTATTAAATAAGTAAATGTAATAATACATATAATTTATATAAAACAATTTATCACAAATTAGGGGTTCCTCTTCATGTACAAGCTTAAATCTTTCTACTTTGAGTGGGCGATTAGTATTAAGTTACTTTTTTGTTCATCTGGAAGATCAGTTTCTGAAATACATTTTGTCTGATTGTAGCCTTATAACCTCTCCACTTCTGCAGTTACTCGTCCTTAAAATTCGAGACTCGGAATGATGGTTTTTAATTACATGAGGCTACGTGAGCCCGGGGTAGGCAATGAGTCAGTAGAGGCCTGCCTGCTCTTGCCAACATGTTTGCAGTGCCGTAATTTGAAAATCCGCCAGTATTTCTTTAAAAGTATAGTGGTGTAACTTACAGGACTCTTACTTAAGGATAAATTGATTAGATACTCTCATTCAATTCCAGTTCTTTCTACAGACATAGTATTCAGTAGCCAGTAAAGAAACGGAACACCGGGATGTAGGTTTATATCTTGAATTGCTCTTTTATATTCGAAATATCCTTGGAAAGGACGTGGAAACGAAAGTTTCAAAGAAGATAAGAGGTTTTCTCATAAATCACGAATGTCGGACATTCCAAGTCACGTTGTGCAAGCTATTTCACGTAAATTATTCTTCACCGCCGAGGGCCATGCATTCAATAACTTATCAGCCAGCCTCACGAAAACTGTGGGAAATAAAGCTGAATCACAAAGATAAACGAACACCCTGCGTTCTACGAAATTATCTACCAATCCTGTCACATCTGAACGTGAATACACTAAGGGCTGGACAAACGAGGATTCTTGGTTCTATTACAGGCAAAGGCAAGCATATGGATCTTCCCCAGTTCGCCAGACCTGTTCTGGGGCCCACCCAATCTCCGCTTCACTGTCTATTGGAGATACGCGGCCGAGACATGAAGCTGACTGCTCATCTCAATCTAGCGCCGAGGTCAAGAGTGCATGGAGCTATATCTCCACTCACCCATAGAACTTAATATATTGTACAGGAACTGTACTTTTCCTTCACTTTATACGGCACAGTTTGCCACTCCTTGTTTTGTAAGTTACATCATTGGCGGTAATACGTTTGCCTATATTTGCAGTGCTTCGTCGCCACAATTTTATGGTTGGAAGTTACTTGTATACAGAACTGCAATAATATCTTCGTAGTGAGTCTGATCAAGTGCCGTATCAGTGGCCATGATCCAACTGGTGACTAATATGGCTGGCCCGGCTTATCGCAGACATTACATGAGATACTATATAATCTTTTGACAAGATAAGAAATGTACTGTAATGACACCGAGACACGTTTGGATTTTTGCATCCTGAGCCCATGCTTGATGGTCATACCAAAATAACCTACTAGGGCCATACATACTGTTCAAAATTTTACGTACTCGTGTATTACTGAATCTTTTTACAATATTAGCACCTGTTATTATACACACATTCCTATGAATAACGAATTATTTATACGTCTATACTGATTTTGTCTATGTTACGTTTATCGTTAATACATAACCTTAAAGTGCGCCTTGCCAAGATACTTTATATGTTTTTATTTACATGCGATACTCAATGTAAGATTTTTCGAAAACCCATCCAGTGAGAAATGAGGGTTTCCTTGCGGACAGACGGACAGAGAGAAGGACCTGACGAAGCAGATTGTCGTCTTTTGCAGTTATTTTGCGACAGCGCTTGAAAAGGAAGCAATTAGTAAAATGATGACAGTTTCACTAATAATCTATTCAAACAGAAACTACACATTGCCAGATAAAGCACTAACTTTTAAATGTTATCATTTTGTTGTTCTTAACTGTGAACGATGTGTCTGTCAGTCACATGAAAATAAAAACAACTGCATAGGAACCTGACGTTAACGAAACGAAGACTACGTCATTAGACTGTAGCGGCACACCACAGCCTCTGTCCTTTATGCGCCCCTATTTTATGTAATTATAGTCAAGTAAAAAGCAATAAATGTTAAATATTATGGAAGCGCTTGTATTTTGGCACTAAATGTGGGGTAAGAAAGTCGCACCCATGCCACTCATTACTATACTTAGATCGTCACCTGTATTTCTTTTTATCTCGCAGACGGAGAGGTATCATCATGAAGTAAGTAACCATGTTATGTAATGAGTCTGTTAACTTGTTAAATTACATTGCTTTCGGTGAAAAATGAGTGAAAGAATAGGGAATACTGTTGGAATAATACTGGAAAAGGGGAGCCGAAGTATGTGGAGAAAACCCTGTCCGAGTGTCCTTAGTGCACAACAAATTCCGCATGGGCAGCAATATACGTCAGTCTTGTGTAAACTGCCCCGTTAGGTTAGTCCGATTTTAACCAGCTTGATTTTGATTGATAAACTTTATGACAAATTCTCAATGTAAGATTTTTCGAAAACCCATCCAGTGAGAAATGAGGGTTTCCTTGTGGACAGACGGACAGAGAGAAGGACCTGACGAAGCTGATAGTCGTCTTTTGCAGTTATTTTGCGACAGCGCTTGAAAAGGAAGCCATTAGTAAAATGATGACAGGCAACTAGTTATCTGAAATAAGAGGAATGCTGAAGGATAAGTAATTAAAATTGGCCATGTTTCAAATGAAATAATTTTACCTAATAGAGAAACTCTCTAAATCTTATTATAAATGTCCTCCAATTAATGAAGGAACATTCGCACTGGTCTTTTCTCTATCTCTAAATGAGAATCAATAAATGTGAAACCTACTTCTTACTGAAACGACGACGCAGAGTAAATTATGTTCATCGCCGTCTCTTGGGATTTCCCGTTCGCCTGACTGTAATTCATTACCACTCCTGTGTAGATTATCACCGACTGCTTCACGGTAGGCCACACCCAATGCAATTCCCAGTTCAATGTTGCAGGTAGCTGCTTTGCCCTTACAGGACAGCTCTGCAACATCTTATAGATGTTATAATTTTTAGCCCAGTAAATCTTTCAAAATTTCGATCTCAGTGGCAGCGCTTTCGAAGGTTCTTGAACCAGTCCATGGAATCGCGGGGTCAAATCCCGCTAGAAGGAAATATGTATTTTCCTGTTTCTCTGTGTTATCCTATCACAATAGAGACGTCGTGATTGGCTGACGCTACATCGAGGGATTCCGGTCTTAATTGTATGATTTGTAAGAACACTACTAGAATATAGAAGGCCAAGGTGCAGACAGCATCTTGCTCGCACTGTACGATTTTGAAAGAAATATTAAAGTTTTTTAAATCTTGATGTACCCCGCGGATGCCCTACTTTTTCGACGGGAACTTCGATATTCGCCGATTTGGTCGGGCCCTTTAAAACCTGCAGTGTTAATGTTATTCTTTCTACATTTTGACGATAAATTTTAGTAGGCGTATAAAGCCATGAGGCTTTGGGAGCTCCAAAGCTCGCGAGAGAGAAGGCATGCACGCATTATATCCCAATCATTACTCAAAACAAGTCAAGTTGATGAGTGACTTATATACAATTGAATTTCCTTCAAGGAGGGAATTCTATTTTTGTGCGATGTCTGAATTTCGCGGCTCCACTTCCATAATATAACACAGCCGAATTCTATACCCGTTAATACTATTTACAATGAGAGTGGAAAATATGTACTGCATAATGCAGTACATAAATTTAAATAATGCTCTCTTTGACATGCCTTCTTCTTCATTGACGCGACAGCCTGCGTCGGACCCTCGCCTCTTCAAAATTTCACCGCCAGATATCTGTCCCCTGCTAGTCTTCCCCATCCTCTTACATGCAACAGCAAAAAGAAGTCCTTCTGGATATTGTCTTCCTGTCCCAGTTTCATGGTTAATAGCCTTATTTAAAAGTGGAAAGAATGAAACGCAAATTAGTCATTCTCCCACCTCGAATTTCAACAAAGCCCAAGGAAGGTTTATAGGATATGTAGAAAATCCCGGTTAGAGCCTTGTTTTAATTAGGCTTTATAATGGCTTTATGACTGAATATCGCAATATAGCGTGGAAAATTTAGTGGACGTCTCCATGTTGTTAATAAATTTTCAACAATTTAGGGCCTGATAAAAGGTGGAAAAGGACAGATATGAAGCCTAATAACCGGCATCCTTTTATTTTTGACCATTCTTCATGACAGTAGCTCTTGTCAGTGTAGAGTTTTGCAAAAAACATCATCGTACATCAAGTATCCAACCCGTCTGACAGACTTCGCTCTCGTGCTGTAGTCTACATTCCTTCAGTGACTGAGACACAAATTTGTCTCTCCAGATTAAAAGGCTACACTTGTGCTGTCTTATTAACAAGTCACAAAAACGGAGGAATGTTGTTTGTCTCTCAATTATGAGACCGTAATGGGTCAACTTGTTTCACTTACGTTTGGGTTTAATTGTGGAATGTCACTGGTTGATTTGCCAGGGGAAGATATTGGTGGGTCAGGAGCTCTCCTTTTCTTTTTGGGTTTTGCCCCCTGCTTCATGTACTTGGTCTCGTCCGTAGAAGGCTGTTCACCAACTGTAATATAACCAAAATACAACGTTAGGTTCCTTAACAACACGACTTTAATCTCAACCACCTGAATAAATTTAGTCATGGTATATTTCAAGAGGGGGAAAGCAATGGCAAACTACCTCCAAAAACTTGCCCAGGATGCAGTGTGCCAGAGCCATACCAGTCACATGACCGGGCTCTGGTTCCTGCCAAGCCCGGCCTTCAAGGCTGAATACTAATGAATGAATGAATGAATATTTCAAGACTGAAATAGTGGAATGCTGCCGTATTAATGTTCATGTGATAACATAATAATGATACCTACTTATTGATCCTAAGGTATTCAACAATGTCTGGCTACTGAAAAGGCTATACAACCTTAAACGACAAATAAAGCTAAGAATGAATTTGAATAGTTGAATTACTGCAAGTAGACAGTCGTATTCTGATTGGCAGTATTAGTCAAGCGTTTGCCTCTACTTACTGAGAAAACCACGAACATCTCAGTCAGTGCATCTAGTAACCCTGCCAAGATTCGACCTTTTCCCTCTCAAATACAAGTTGAAAACCTTACAGCTAGGCCTACGCATACATCAACTTCTCAGTTACGGCACAAGAATAGGATTTTAAGGCATACTGTACAAAGTATATGTTTGCCTTCTTGTATCATGTTCGGGGCCCCGAATTGTCGTCGCGATCACTAGTAGCCCGCAGGTTGTTGTAAATTACACACATGAAATGTAATAAAACTACAAACCCAATTTCTGGCCATAAACTAAGGGTAAAGCTTTTGTATTAGAGCTTATGCGCCTAAGATATTACTTAAGAGAGCCTTCCTCGGGAACTTCACATTCACACAGGATTACTTTCGCAAAGTGCAGCATAGTGTAGAACACCTTTTACTCTATACGTACAAACTAATGCTTACGAAGCGAAACTCAGGAGAGAGTTTGAAGAATCGCTGTCATATCTTTAATGGAATCATGAACGTCAGGTATGTCAGGATATACATCATTCTTCTACTCCCTTTGGCTAGGTAAAATTCATCCATACACTGCTTACCTCGTTGTGAACTGCAGAGCACAAGGATTTTCATTATATATTGATTTATTTATTTTCAGGCTGCCACTCTTATCCATATGGCGTTCCCGTAACTTTTTCATTAGCAGAAAAATGTCTTACATTTGACATCTAGCCTTAAAATAGGGAATTGTAAGCTGTGGGTTGTGGGCCGGGTAGCTCAGTCGGTATAGCGATTGACTACAGGTTGGACGGTCCGGGATCGAATCCCGGTGGGGAAGAGATTTTCCGCCCGTCCAGACCGGCCCTGGAGCCCACCCAGCCTCCTGTCAAATGGGTACCGGGTCTTTCCCGGGGGTAAAGTGCGACCGGGGCGTACTGCTGACCACTCACCCCCTTCTAGTGCCGCGGTCATGGAAGAGTGGAGCTATAACTCTACCCACCCTCTGGGCCACACCGGGCCTGTAACAGGAACACTTTACCTTTTTTTACTCTGCAGGTTAACTAAGGACGTAAATGCAGTATCGATGTTTATTGCTACTAAGTGCAATAACTTTCAATTAAAATTTTTCTCTGAATTGTACACAAACAAAACAGCCCACTACTCCCCAGTATCCGAAAGATAATTGCGTTTTTTCTGGTAAACGTGGTGTTAAGACGAAGACGAATGTGTAGCGTTGGTGGATGGAATGTTAGGACAGGGGAAAACCGAAGTAGTCAGAGACAAACCTGTCCCAGTGCCACTTTGTCTGCCACGAAACTCACATGGGCTTTCTCGGGACTGGACCCTAATCTCTGAAGTGAGATTCCGATGACTAAACACCTGAGCCATGGCACTGTATATTATGCACACACAACATATTCTCACCTGGCAGAAAACAGCTTGTGCTTCCATTAGTAAGACAGCCAGTTAACCTTTTGGCGCCGGAATTATTTTTTTTTTTTAATTTTAGCACCCTCTGTATATAAATTGTGAATAAAACAGGAACCAAACAGGTTAGAATTATGAAACAAACTGCATTTTGAAGAGAAAAAAAACGGAGAGTATGTACGATGTTTAAAATATTCAGTACCTATATTTGTTGAATAAATATATAAAATGCAACGTTTAGAGGTTAGCGGTGCGGTACGACCAACATAGTGGTCGTTAGGCGTCAAAGGGTTAATTGTGTGTCTGGAAATAATTGCTGTTCATTTTATGGATTATACGCAAACTATAATTACACTTTTGATGTATGGTTGACCGTGCATCGTAGTTCAATGTGGATAAAGAGACCAACTAGATGTCACTTTTGGTATTATGTTTATTTTTCCTTTATAGGTTGCTCAACATGTTTCGGGCCAC
>Ga0123355_10017589_pt1 | contig 11306 bp, 6 predicted proteins | sample TergutEmb28metaG_3_FD_89872 | JGI IMG/M metagenome (GOLD analysis project Ga0123355, IMG submission 89872) | Embiratermes neotenicus P1 segment gut microbial communities from Petit-Saut dam, French Guiana - Emb289 P1 | ecosystem: Host-associated > Arthropoda: Insects > Digestive system > Gut ...
ACAGGGCTGAGTGGTGGGTGGAAGTGGCTGAGTATCGTGTTCAGCTTTAGTGCTAGCGGTGATGAACATTCAGGTCCCATCTGCAATCAGTTCGGACCACGGACCACGCAGAGCCAATCCTGTACAGTCGGTGTGCGTGAGTGTACATCACGCGCTGTGTGCTTAACTGCTGGGTCCTTGCAGATCTGACTAATGTCTTAGCGTACTGCCCCGTAATACCATCGTATCAGACCGCGAGGCATGAAAAGGATTAACCTGCTGGTGTTGGATACAGCGCGGACAGATTTCATTGAAAAGAGCACAGCTGTTGGTACTGTGCGGACTGAAAGCATGTGGGTTGTGTGACTGATTTGTGTCAACTGATGGCAAGACACTGGGACATTGCGTGTAGTACATGTGGTGCGTGTAGTGCCATAAAGTGCAGATACATGAAAATGACTTTGAATTGGAGACTTTTCACTTAATATTACTGGGTTGAATAAAAAACTGTGGTAACATTGGCGGGCATGTAGCACGCATTGGGATTGTAAGTAGTACATAATAATCATAGACCGAAATCTGCCAGGGGAGGGGAGGAAACGTACATAACGTAGAGCTTTATGATCAGTACCCCTCACCAATATCTGGGGCCCACCCAGCCTCTTGTACAATGGGTACCGGTTCTCTTGTCTGGGGGTAAAACAGTAGGAGCGTGTATTTGACCACCCCTCAATCAACGGCTGAGATTAAAGAAAGAGTAGGGCTACAACTCTACCCCCACTAGGCCTTCAGGAACTGTTCTAGGATTATCAACTACCCTTTTTTACCTTTTACTCCTCACTAAATATTATTCGGGTGATCAAAAATCAAGTAGAATGTGATGGACCGGGCATGTGGCACGTATCGAAGACATACGAGGTGCACTGTTTATGTCTTCCATATACGAGAGGTGCTGATAAGTCCTTAGCCCGGCCTACTTCCCGATGTAGAACGGAATCGATAGTGTCGTTGGAAAGGGGGTATCTTCATGTGCAGAATTGCAAATATTTTCTTGTCACAGAGGCTGAAAGGAAGCATGTCAGGCGACACGCACAATTTCAACATGGAGACGCTAGCTGTCATCAAGGTTTATTTTTTTCCCCTGCAAGACAAGGCGCCGAATTAAATTCACGCCATTCTGACAGAAACATTAGGAGAACATGCACCATCGTATGCCACCGTCAAAAACCTGGTGGCCCAGTTTAAACGTGGTGATTTTTCCACCTGTGATGACCCTCATCCTGGACGACCCAAAAGAGTGACCACCCCGGAGATTATTGACCAAATTCACGAGCTAATCTTGGAAGAACGCCGGATTTCTTCTAAATCAAGAGATGAGGAACTGGCCATCCCACGTGAGAGGGTTCGTTCCATCATTCTTGAAGATTTGGACATGCGGAAGCTCTCCGCGAAGTGGGCCCCGAAATGCCTGAACGCGGATCAAAAACGTCAACGGTGCCAGTTGTCTGAGCAACTGGTGGATTTTTTCGGCGTAATCCAAATGATTTCCTGTCGCGATTGGTGGCCATGGGCGAAACCTAGTCATGTCACTATGACCCGGAGACAAAGCAACAATCAGTGGAGTGGCGGCATAGCGGCTCATCCTGCCCCCAAAAAAAAATTCGATTGCAAAAATTCGCTGGAAAATTTCTCGCCCCAATTTTTTGGGATCAAGACTTCACCCTCCTCATTGATTATCTTCCAAATGGCCAAACTATCAATGCGGAGTATTACTCATCTCTGCTGGTGCAATTGAACGACATTTTGAAGGAAAAACGCCGCGGAAATTTCACCAAGTTGTTCTCGTTCTTACACGACAAAGCCCCGGCTCACCGGGCATTTGCAATCCAGAAGAAACTGGCCTACCTGGGCTCCCATTTCCTTGATTACCCACCCTATTCTCCGGATCTGGCCCCGTCGTACTTCCACCTGTTCCCTGGACTGAAAAAACAATTGAGAGGTCGCCATTTCTCGTCCGACACGGAGGTCATCGCTGCCACGACCTGGTTGGACGGACAACTTTCTGAATGTTTTTTGAGTGGCTTACTGAAGTTACAGCAACGGTTTACGAAGTGTATTGAGCTTCGTGGGGAGTATGTTGAATAAATCCCGAGTTTGGTCGCTGTAGTTTGTTTCCTTCCTGGTCGGGCTAAGAACTTATCAACACCCCTTCATACATCGCACAATGAACAGCGATTATTTCCCTACTTTCCAGTGAGAAGAAACGCAGAGTTTTTCTGAGAGATAAGAAGAGATTTTTATGTATTTGTACGAGTCTGATACTTGAAAGAGTCGAACAGTTTGTTCGTTCTTGTATCTTGCTGCATCTACGTCATTCCGACTGCATCCAGCAGTACGTTAGTAATATTAAAAATGCCGGTACTTACATTGATTAATAAAGTAACTGCAGTTATATCTATCTGTAGGCCTTATGTATACGCGTTGCGGAAAATGTTGCTTGAACTGAGCACAGATAACATACTTCAATTTGCTTGGAGACTTTTAATAGGTCTTCCCAAACCCTCAATCATTCAATCAATATTGAGCCTCTTTTACATAAGAGTCGTCAATGTGTTTATTTGTAGCATGTATTGATTGCTGTTGCAGTGTAAATGCGATCGAATTTGCGTCTCATAGAAACACTTACAAGCTGCAATTTCATAAGAAATGTATTCAGGATAGGTAGTAAATCGCTAATTGCCCTTACGTTACCAGATTAGATGCAAAAAACCTAGGATGTTCGTTCCTTTTGTCCAGACAGCAATTGAAATATGGAAGATGTACAGTGGCGCTACACAACGTGAGTTATTGTTACTACACGTTGCCGGAGTACATCAGCGGTTTAAGTGCGACAAATATCAAGCGTGGCTGGTACCCGTGCCTAAAATTTATGCTTTCTACTTAGGTATTATAATGTAAATTAGACAAGATTGTAAACCACAGACTTTTGTTTTGTCTGTGTTTTTCAGGCATACTTATTAAGAATTCTAATCGATACATTGCGTAGCAGACAAAAAGAGGCGTTAATAAAGGAGTAACTGACGTAATACAGTATACAGTACATTGGTGGATAATCAGTAAATTCATAAATGGCTGTGTTTCTGTTCCGTATGAGTGTGAAACTTGGTCTGATGTTCTGAAGAAATATCACAGAAAAGTGTTTGAGAAGAGGCTATTGAGAATAACGCTTGGAGCAAGCGGAAAACTGTTACAGTTGCACACTTAGAGGTTTCCAATTTGTGTGTTTGATCAAAGTGATACCCTGATAATACAAACCGGAATAATCGAATGGGCGAGGACATTTTCAAGCATAGAAAATTGTGAATAGTGGGTACTGAGTTTTAGAAAGAAAATCTAAAGATAGGAGATCACTCCAAGCCTTAACTTATGCATACAGAATTTTAATACTGAAATAGGTAAAAAAACAAACTATATGTGTGTGTGTAAGTGTGTGTGTGAGTGTGTGTGAGTGTGTGAGCGTGAGTGTGTGAGTGTGTGTGTGAGTGTGAGTGTGTGTGTGTGTGTGTCACAACGTGGGCTGGATTGGTCTGGATATGGGCAAGTTGCTTGCTTAGCCCTGTGAATAAGGTAACGATAATGAGGCTTCCAGAACAGGTGGGATTATTTTGACTATCTAACCGATTGTTGGGTTATCCAAATGGGCTGCAGTGGGTGGAGACAGCCAGTTACTTGTGAAGGATTGTATAAAAATATACCCTAGTAACTGGGATAACAGTTTTCACGTTGATATTCTTCTTCTTCTTCCTCTGCATAAATGTTAGCGTCTAATTTCCGTTTTTGAAACGTCACGATTTTTTTTTTATTTTCAAGACACATGTGATGGCGTTAATTTTCACCAGCATAAAAGCACAAAGTGGTGTCAGAATGACGGGTTTTGTTGGGTTTGTGGAACTAGTTGCTTGTTATATTAATGAATTACTTTTAGGTGCAGGAATGAATGGATTTAATAAATTTCTGGTGTAATGGGAAAATCCTTTATCAGACATTATACAAAAATCACCTTTATTACTCCGTGGAACTCAATTTGAATTCACGTAAAAATATTTAATTCCCTAAGGTTTACAAGTGCCGATGCTTGTGGCTGCGCTGTCTAAGGTGTAAGTTTGGGGGCACTCGCTTTTTGGGATTGTGGGTTCGAATGCCGCTGAGGGCATTTATTTTCGTCTCTTGCGTATTTTGTGTATTTTGTAGGTAGCGGACCTTGCGTCGGGCTGATCACTCGTCCAGAGGAATCCTACAGAGTGTGGTGCTTCTGAAGTGTGATCTTGAAGCCTCGACAGTGATAAGACCCTGGCCAACTGGGGTCTGTCGTGCTATGAAAAATAAGGCATATGTTTGGCACCAAGGGCTTGCAGGAGAATATTTGTTCAAGCGAAAAGGTATTTGTTGCCATCAACAATACAATTCGTCGTCTCATATTTATCTAGAATTTACTTCAGTGCCTTTTTTTCCTGAGACCAACTAAATGATCATTAATGGATAAAAAGCTGATGACAGTGAGAGAAATGAATAATTTATATTAATTTATGAATTAATAAATGAACACATGGTGAATGAATTAATTTACTTTTTAGTCTAGTTGTTGGTATCTCGGTAGAGGAGTGATCAAATAAATCAAACCAATGAACCAGTTACCATTATACGTAGCCGTTAGGACATATGTAACTTTAGTCTGAGCGGAACAAAGGCCAGTGGACGCTAGCAGCACGGTCTCGTTTGGATACCGTGCTTGTTCGCCGCACGCCTTGCTGCCGGAGTTTATTCACATGAACTCTTTCCACTAAAATCGCCACGTAATTTACTGCAGTGGCATTTGTAGCCAACACACGTGGCTTGTGTGTTCTTCTGGTCACAAGAATTCTGTTCGTCAGAGTGGCAAAACGGTTTACGAATGTTGCTTGTATCCTGCGCGTTCTGCAACTCTGATCTTTCGTATAAGAAGGCAATTTATTCTTTTCTTTATTTTATTGATACAGTGTGCGGAATACAGTTATAATTGTTAATAAGTTACAAGTCTTGCACACTACACACACACACACACATATATATATATATATATATATATATCAGTATAACTATCGTGTTAAATTTAAAGATAAAGGTCGCCACGTAACATGCCGATTTATGCACAGATGGGGGAGCAGGAGTGGAGCTCTACTGACGCTAAATCTCGGCGCTAGATAGGAAGTAGTTTTCAACGCCACGCTCCTGCTTCTTCATCCCTGTGAAAGAGCCCCGGTACCCACTGTAGAGAGGGTTGCGTGGGTCCCATGGAACACCTGAACGGATATGGAGAATATATTTACCCCAACTTGGGTTCGAACCCCGGGCTACCCAGCCCTTAGCGATTCGATGAATTTATGGAGAGAATATAAATTTTATTGGAAAGAAAGAACTGTTTTCATTCTACGCAGTAGGGTGTACAGTAATGTAAATATTTGTGACGAAACTGCTGGTCGTACCTTAGTGACGATATTACTGTGCGGTTAAGACACACTTATACTGCTGTTCAGCTTGATCTCAGAAAGATTTTATCCTTCCGTGCGATAAGATTTTCTATGCAGTTTGTACTAAATTACCTGTTTGTATACAAAATACGATCGTCTTCTTTCAGCACAACTGTATGATTCACTGTAAATATATTTGCTTCCCACGTGTTTCAACTACATGCGGATATTCTGAGGTGAAAATTTGCAAAATCTTTGTACAATTAAATATTTTCCGAAGTCTTACTTGAATATATATATATATATATATATATATATATATATATATATAACAGAAACATGCAGCAAACGAACAAGTTTATTTTAAAAGCTGCAGTTGTGAAGAAGGAAGCCTGTCGTCTTTGTTCTGTAAAACAACCAACTGATTATATTTCATAAACCCGACATAAAATTTCGTCTACGTACCGTAGCACCAAGACACATGGAGGTATTTGGGCCGCTCTTGCCCTGAGGTGGCTTCGCGCTATAATATTAGTAAATGTCGGCAAGATGATGGCGCCCCGGGTGGTGCAGATATCGAAATGAAACGCCATTTTTCCTCCAAGTTAGCCATTCTTCCTTCCGTGATCAGCGCTGTGGGTCATGTAGCCAGGGGCTGCGCGTGGCCCGGTCAGATCATTAGGCCTACAGTCATCGGTTTCTATGTTCATATTTTAGACGTCCCCCCCCCCCCGGGGGGGCCACACGAAATAGCGTCGACCGTCTAGCTCCTATGTAACACCACTGCACCTCTTCCGTGACGTGTCCAGTAGCTGAAGTTTCTTTGTGTCTTGGTGCGTTGATGCTGTTTTATTGTTGATGTTTGAATAATGCCACATAAAGTTCCTTCGTGACTGTTTATTTCTCGTGAATACATCCATTTCTTCTTTTATTTTCTTTGTAATTTTATCTTATTCCTTGTTTTGATCCCGAAGGCAGTCTCCGTAGTGTTTCAATTCGCACATCTTCCCACCGCACCGCATCGCTTAAGGATTACCGTTACTGACACAACTTAACGTAAGCAGTAGCAACAAACTTTCTTCGAAGCGAGTCCGAGAGATGTTTTCTTTTAATTTCGAATTACTCCTCTTTTATCATCGAGCTCTTCGCGTTTTCTTGAGCTCAATTCGTTATCGGCTTCCTGGAAAGAAAAACAAACACAGTCAGCAGCACAAACAACGCATGCGTTAATCATTTATAGATTCTACTAATTGGGTTTGTGAAATTCATGTCTTGAGTCGGGAAAGTCCCTTTCATAGGGAAAAGTGAAGGTATTTCTGAGACATTGCAAAAAATTGCTGAGAGAACATGTTAATAATTTGTTGCTGTTTTCTGTCCTGATTTGAAATGTCAGTCTGACACTTTACCGGATACAAGTTATAATTCGTGTCAATATCTGAGTGGCAGACCGACATTAATTAAAACTCACAGGAGGCTGGATCAGCCCCAGAAAGATTTTTTTAAATTTATTAGCAATCAGAAAGATTACAATCTATAAACTAATGTGATGTTTATGCAAAATACGTTATGATGTCATGTATTACGATGACGTTTATGTAGGGTCTTCATCCAGCGATGTCACCGCAGGTGCCTTGCGAGTCTAAAGGCCAGCATCGTTTCAGTCTCCTACTGTTTACAGGTTGTAGTAGTGGCTGTAATAGTGGATTGGGATGGGCTTACAGTTTGTTGGGATGTTTATTGGTTCTTTCATGGATGACGTCACTTACGTAAGGGATGTTTAAGTCTTTATGTAGAGTATGATTTGTTACATACCGGGGTGCATTTGCTGTGGCTCTGAGAATTGTGTATTGGGATCTCTGCATGATGACTGTTGGACTTGCTGGCGCAACTGCACAGGTCTATTCTGTAGCTCCATATCGGTTCGATTGCCGCTTTGTATATGAGTAATTTGTTTTGTATAGATAGAATGGATTTTTTTTCCCTATCAACAAGTTGATGTCTTCTGTTTTTAAGTCGATTCGTTTTCTTTTTTGGCAGTGTGTTATCCTAGTTACTGGCCGTGTTGTTAAACAAGCAACTAATAAATGATTACCTATGAAACCTTTTTCGATATTTGAAGTTTCTAAAGAAATACTAATATTAAAATAGATGATTCTGTATTTTAACTTGGTAGATTCTTAGAGTTTATTTATTTTAGTTGCATTCGCTGCCACGCCGAGCGCTGTCCGTCTGAACGTATATAAATCTCGACAACCTTTGACGGTATTTTCGTGAAAAGTTTGTACAGGAAGATTGAACATTTAGTTCTTGAGATCCTGCGATATCTCCGAAACGTCCAGACCTGCTCTTTGGCCCACCCAGCATCTTGTTCAGTAGAAGTCGGAGGAACTTTCTCAGAGTATAAAACGGACGAATCCTGAAGCTGACTGCTCACCTCGATCCTGTGGATCTTGACCCCTACTCCCACATATACCTTCCTGGGGTGGACAGGGACAAGCTTGACGTTGTCACACTCTTTGCATTATTTGGACAAAAACAGTTGCAACACAGAAAGGAGAGAATGCTGTGGTGATAAATGAGTAGGCGGAGGAAACGAATAGTGGCTAAAGCGGATGTCTTTGGAAGAACAAGGAAAATTGAAAATACAATAAATATGAGTAATACTGATTAAAGAGTGAAGTGCCACGTGACATGATTGTGCATATTGGTAACCAAGTTATGAGTAATGGAGACTTTATCAATAAAAGTTTTGAAATATTCTTGGAAAATTGAAATGTCGTGTGAATGATAATGCATATTTATTAATGATAAGAAGAATAATAATTCGTTTTTAATTCTTCTAATAAAATATTGACGACAGGATCACATTTTAAATTAATCATACGTCTTAATTCCTAAACTGGCACTTTTTTATAATTGTAATGATTGATTATTTACAACTAGTTGATAAGTAATGGAGACTTTGTCAATAAATGTGTTGAAATAATCTTAGAGAAAGGACGTGCCCTGTCACTCGTAATGCATTCTTATTTATGATACGAAGAATTCATCATTTTCTGTTCTTCTGATAACGTGACGTCCCAAGGCCAGTGGGATACATGCAGTATCAGACAAACTGTTTGAAATTAGCTGTGTCTTGAGATAAATTAGCTGTATCTTGAGATAAATTGGCTGTGTCTTGAGATAAATTGGCTGTGTCTTGAGATAAATTACGCCTGAATTTCTTATTTATCACTTTTATTCAAAGCAATGCTTTTTCACTTCGTCAGTGGTCCTCTAATTCAACCATGGTTACCTAAAAAAGATAAGATCCCTTTTCCAAACAATTCTGAGCACCATCAACCCGCAACAAGTGCGGTTGCACTTTTCTTGGCCACTCCGCCCCTCGCTGTTCCGAACCCTCATGTATATACATGAGCAGGATATGAATATGTGTGCCGTCATTTAGGCCTCTCCCTCTTCCAATATCGATATGCTAATTCTTCCTTTTATTTTATTCATAATTCCTGAAAATGAACACCGACACCTCAACATCGTGGTGAAGAACACATTTTAAGACACTCCTCCAGGCACTAATTACTTTTCTTTATTGAGTTTGTGTCCTCTAAACTGTCTCCTCGTTACTGGGGAGCAAATTTACCGCTAAAGTCTCTCCCACCATCTTATGTAGTGTCCTAGCTGGTATGACTACACTTGCTTTAACCCCAGATTTTATAATATATGCAAGACTACTCAAACTTTATTTTTCTGCCAAGTTTTTAGTAAATATATATTGAGGGCGTTAAGGAAGTGTGGTGAGGGGGTAGTTGGAACTTGGAGGGGTGAAAAATTAGGAGGATGGAGAAAATGACGTAATGAGAGAGCTGGAAATTTATGCTCTTTAATAAATATTACAGGTACTGCACAGCAGCTATTTTATAGTGTGGATCAGGGCGGCAGATCTCGAGGGATGTCGCGGCAGATGCCGGCTTTCTGTGCGGTAAAGCTCCCATGCTCGGGGACACGATAAAAGGGACAGCATGTAGATGGGAAATATGGATTTCTTATGCGTGAGAGAAAGGAGAAGTGCGTACAACATTTCAATGGGAATGTCTGAAGGGAAGAGGGAAGATCTCTTGGGGAAGCTTCGAGGTGGGTGAGAGGTCAGTATTACTATGGATTTACGGCTAATGGGGTGTGGCGTTTTACTTTGGATTTAACTGGCTTAAGATGGAGTCTCCTCACGGGTTGTTATAAACACTGTAATTTACTTCTCATTTACGGGGACGGAATTTCTTAGCCCGGTGTGCAAATTTTACGTTAAGAGAAATTACACCAGCGAGAATAACTGTTGGTTTTTGAGATGTGACGAGTTCTTGTGAGCGAAAATCCATTCAAAAATTGAAAAAGAGTGAAACAAAATCACCGCCAACTAGTTGTTCAATGCTTTTATATTATACACAACTGCTACATGTTTCGGCCATATATACTGGCCATCTTTAGGAAGTTGCGAGTTTGATTCAAGTGTACGGCATATATATTAACTTTCAATCGGTAATTGGCAGATTGTATACATATATTTATATAATATAATTTATAAGAATAACAGCGATGATAATTGTTAATAGTAGTCATTATATGTACAAATGTGTAGCTGTAATTTTAAAATTGTATTTAATTGACCTTAACAAGTTATATGTATTGTAAGTATTACAAGTAATGTTTTGTATCCAGACATCTGTGGTGCTGCCAATTATCTATGACAATCTGTCAAATACGCTGTAAATTTGAGGTTCAGGTGACCGTACATCGTGATAAATTCTTATAGTAAAAACAACTAGATGCACTAATTTCTCAAATTTATTTTCGAATGAAATTCTACATGTTTCGGAGAGTTCCTCTGTCCATCATCAGGAGTTTTTAACTGTACGCGCAGTAATGATATTTGTCATACATGTTTGTAGACTGTTTGCGAGTAGGATCAGGACGGAAATTGTATGACATATACCATTGCTATGCGTACAGTGAAAAACTCCTGATGATGGACAGAGGAACTGTCCGAAACATGTAGTGTTTCATCCCAAAAATAAATTTGAGAAATTAGTGCTTTAGTTAGTTTTAAGTCTATTATAAGAAAGAACGTTGTGAATGACGACCAAACTTGCAACTCCCTGAAGTTGGCCAGGACATATGGCCTAAACATTTAGGTAATGTGTATGATACACATAAATATGTAGGTGATGTGTATGATACACATAAACATGTAGGTGGTGTGTATGATACACATAAACATGTAGGTGGTGTGTGTGATACACATAAAGATGTAGGTGATGTGTATGATACACATAAACATGTAGGTGATGTGTATGATACACATAAAGATGTAGGTGATGTGAATGATACAATAAACATGTAGGTGATGGGTGTGATACACATAAACATGTAGGTGATGTGTATGATATACATAAATATGTAGGTGGTGTGTATGATACACATAAAGATGTAGGTGATGTGTATGATACACATAAACATGTAGGTGGTGTGTATGATACACATAAACATGTAGGTGGTGTGTATGATACAATAAACATGTAGATGTTGTGTATGATACACATAAAGATGTAGGTGATGTGTATGATACACATAAACATGTAGGTGGTGTGTATGATACAATAAAAATGTAGGTGGTGTGTATGATACACATAAAGATGTAGGTAATGTGTATGATACACATAAACATGTAGGTGATGTGTATGATACACATAAAGATGTAGGTGATGTGTATGATACACATAAACATGTAGGTGGTGTGTATGATACACATAAAGATGTAGGTGATGT
>Ga0123355_10017590_pt1 | contig 11305 bp, 1 predicted proteins | sample TergutEmb28metaG_3_FD_89872 | JGI IMG/M metagenome (GOLD analysis project Ga0123355, IMG submission 89872) | Embiratermes neotenicus P1 segment gut microbial communities from Petit-Saut dam, French Guiana - Emb289 P1 | ecosystem: Host-associated > Arthropoda: Insects > Digestive system > Gut ...
ACACACTGCATAACGCCGGTACAGGAAACGTTAGGCTATACACTGCATAACGCCGGTACAGGAAACATTAGGCTATACACTGCATAACGCCGGTACAGGAAACATTAGGCTACACACTGCATAACGCCGGTACAGGCAACATTAACCTACACACTGCATAAGAAGTTCTCCCCTTTTACAATTCGAAATGCTTTATAAATGTATAAAACCGTTCAAATGAACACGAAACGTGACGAATCAACAGCCGTGGATTGGCTGCGTGCATATAAACATGTAATGTAAATATCCAACACAAAGAATAAAGACTAAAGGACTGAAGGTTGGCAAGTTAATGAACTATAAAGATATACGGTACAGTTGGCAGTTGGCGTGACAATTGTTGCAGTGGAACAAGTTCTGAGTGTGTGTCTGTAGCCTTAGCTATCCAGCATGCAATGCGCATGCGCCGTGTTCTTTTGCCATCTGTGGCCTGCCCGGCTCTACAGTATCTTTATACATTATCTCATCAAAGGCACGATTTGCGGGGGGAAAATATTAATGGTGACAAATTGTGTCTGAATTTTCTGCACACTTTTGTCTGCAGCATGTCTTGTTGTGAGAAGAATTAAGCCAGACATTATCACACGTGTCTGTCTGTCTGCATGCGAAGTGTCGCGACTCTTATCAGATTTTCATGAAACGCCAATTTTCTCGATACATTTTCGAATAGGACTCAAATATAAATTTCATGAAAATCCGTCCAGTGGGAGTCGACGGACGGACAGACAGCCATGACGAAGCTAATAGTCACTTATCGGAATTTTGCGAAAGCGCCTAAAGCGGCACGAAGCACGCTGTGACAATAATAACATGGCAATGTTGCAGTGACTGCCATCCAGATGAGGGAACCGCAGGGCCTGCTGACTGCGATTAAGTGGAGAATGAGTCGGTTAGGGAAACGGGAAACTTGGTGACGTGCAGTCAGAGATTTGTGACGACGTGCTAAACGTTTTCCTCGAAACAAGAAACATGACGTACATACAGAGTTTTGTTAGGTGGCCTGTTCAAAAGTGGCTACTTGAAGGTATGGGATTATAATATTAAAGTCGAATAAGACTGTAACAATTGGAACTAGATTTAGCTTACTCAGAATATTCGACGGCCGACTGGGGGGTGGAGTTGTTACGTGCACGTAGCGATGAGCAGACGGCAGTGCCGCTTGTCTGTTGGCCGCGTGCAGGGAGCGCTGCATTATGAAACACGGCGGTAGGAAACAACACGGCGAATCCTGACAAAGGCAAAGCTTTTCTTGCGCAACCCAAAAACGCATATGAGGTGGAGGTGTGGCTCCATTCAGTCTTAAGCTCGGCGCTAGCAACGAGCAATATTCTACATTTGATTCTTAAGCTGCGATCAGAATTGTGAGTATTGAACGACATTATATCAACTTGGCTTCATAGTGCCCTCTTTCAAAATAAGACTACTGTGCTGTGATTACGTAATGGCATGTGTGGGGGGGTGGGGGGTGGGGGGTGGGCAACTGTAAGTGCTGACAAATTCAGTAAGCAAACAGCGGTACACCGCACTGGAGGCAGAACTTTGAAAGCACCAAATTATCAGTTCGCAACATACTCTTCAAATACGAAGGTTGAATCGGGTCTACGAAAATTCAGTCCGTACCGCGCAATAAAACACACTCCGTTTAGGTTATAAAAACCAACCAGTTAATGTTGTATAGGGAAATAATCGCTGTTTGTTTTGAGATCCATACAAAACACTTAAATACACTGTGTGGGCAGAATGTAGAATTTGTGAATGTAAAGCCGGTGGTACATATAGTGACCACTGGCGGTACATATAGTGACCACTGGGCTGTAAAGGAACAGTGCTAACAATTTTGTACACCACACACTGTGCTGCTGCCAATGACTGTCACTGCCAGTAAACAGGCAGCAGCTTCCTATTGACAGTTACAGTCAACTAAGCTTAACTTGCAGCGCTGGTCACGTGGCTGCTGTCAGCTTAACGTGCAACACAAAATTCTGTGACGGCAGGCGACTGTGTAACGGCGTTTTTAAGACGCAACTTTTATGTAGCGTCGAAAATAGCAGAAGTACGTAAATAAAAGACGGAAAAAAGTAACAAAGCATTATTGTGTAGGCACTAAATTGAGTCAGGAATTCATTTCTTCCTGACACGCCTTGCAATACTGCTATCGGTGACAGGCCTACTGGTGAGCTAATAACACCCGCGACCAATCCGACAACGCAACAAAATGCCTATCAGAACTCGACTGGCCACCTACAGAACACAGTCCGCCACGAAACGGGCACATCGAGTGCTTTTTCGTTTCCAAGAACTCTGTAAATATCGCTAAGAGCACGTTCAGCTGTGCACAGCCGACGTCACCAAGATGGCACCCAGCGTCTCGGCACATGTTGTCACGTTACGGATTGTGCTGCAGGTGCCAATGAGCAGCGACATGTAACGGAGGCCTCAAATGAACTTTTGCAACACACATTTCATGTTCATTTATGTCGACCGTAATTAAACGGCGAACTCTGACCTGCAACGTAAGTGTGACGCTGACAGCAGCCAGCACGTGACCGCGCGGTCCGGACACACCGAACTGCGGACGGACTGGCAACTGGTGCTGAATGCCGGAATGTCACTGGTGATCAGGTGTTTCGATCTAACTATATTAATATAAACACGCTAACCTAACCAGCACTGCACCTAGCAACAGCCAACAGCACGCCACGTCGACCCTCGCCATTGCTCTGCCGGTGATGGCCGCCAAACAGCATTACACAAGGCCAATGAATTGCAACATGTCGCAACCTGGACTGCGGTGGCGGACTGCGAAAAATAGTCCATCACTGTCACTGACTGTTCCAGTTACGGTCATGCCGAAGCGTCTGTGGAAGTCCACGCAACGATAAAATTGCTTTCTTTTCTTTGTCGTTCATAGCTACAGAGTAAACATAAGATGGGCGCAGTTGGCGCTTTGCGGCAGCGTACGGATACACTGAGGGATACCAGCTGAACATTTAGTGGCCTGTAAACGTAAGTGGGCCCAACTTTCATCTTCCACAGACAAGTTGCATTCACGAATTTACTCAGGCATTCTAAGTAGTAGTCACCAGGTCCTCTCCAGAAACAAAAGCGCCGTGACACAAATCGGTACTTTTGTCAGTTTCTGTTGCGTCAAAGAACAAGATGGCTGAAATGACGTAACAAGTACAGGTACAGGTGTCCTTGAGTCTGAGTGAACACAGCAAGGCGTAAGGGGAAAGCAAGTGTAACTGCATCCTTGCTTAACCTTCGCCAGTAGATGGAGGTGATGGAGGTGAGAGGTCGGTCGGCTGCACACATTGGGAGAAACGGCGCGGTGTGTATTGGATAGGAGTCGGTTTGCAAGATGCAAAGAAGAGACAAATCTTTGTTCCCGTTGGAGATCGATCCCCGATTCTCGGATCATCCAGTCCGTAATCTACGTACATGATCACCGTTTGTAAATTTGTTGTCCCGACGTGCTCAGTCTGGTAGGTGATCCTCTTACCGGCAGACCGGTGTGGTTCACCGAATCACATTTAGTTTTAGTGATTTTTTTAAAATTATGTTTTATTTATTCATTTTATTCTTGATATGAAATAATGGAGTGCTATATCCAGTTAAACAACTAGATCATTTCTAGGAAACTGACACAGTCACTTCTCTGTACTCCTACTCACACCACACCCGTACGCGACTGCTTTCGCAAAGGACTGCTAGCGTCCTTTTTCTGCTCCCAACCGTTTCGCCGTTTAAATCTCTCCTCTCCTACTTATCACCAAGGGTTCTGAATATGCGTTGACAGATTAAACCCAAAACGTAGGCTATGAACCGTCCGTAACTGACGCCAGCAAACCTAAGAAACAAATATACCAAAAATGTTCGGCTCCAGTAAACAAGTCACTACACTGACTGAGCTGCCCCGACTTCGCAGGATGTGTTCACACTTACACGATCATGCAGTGTGTAACATTGGAGACTAGCATCTACTGTCACTTACTGATAAGAACAGCTCTGGCCTTGACAGTGTGGGTACGGTCTCTGATATCTGACCTAACGTTTTGGAGAAAGTATGTATGTACTGACTACACGACACAACATGACTGCACCGCACTGTAACCGGCCACAGCTCACCAGCACCCAATACCTGGCGTCCCTGGAGGCCACACTAACTGCTACACTACTGCCGCACCAGAACACTAACAATAGGCACTGCCAGGACACAACTCGTGTTGCAGTCCGCCATCTTGCGTGGCGCTGCGCAAGGCCTCTCTACCAATTCATACACACTTGCATAGCTGCACGACGTCAGCTCCGAGCTACAACCCACACTTCTTCCCGAGCTACAAACTCGCCTATCCTATGGGAACGGGGGTAAAGCGGCCTGAGCGTGCAGCTAGCACCAAGTTTAAGAAGCATTCAGCGCGACCGCCGGTCCTGCTGTGCTGCTGAGTTGAGTTGGGCCTGCTGTGTGCGTTTTGAGTTGCTGCACCGAGAGAGCACAGACCGTGCTGCATAGTTACAGCACAGTCTCGGTGTTCGTGATTAATCGCGATCGACAGAAGTGTCACGAACATCGGAAACCATTTTGAAGGTAAAATAGCTATTTGGTGAGAGGAAAACTAGATTGGAGTGTATGTATTTGTCTAACACAAAGACAAATACACACACTCCAATCTAGTTTAATTATAAACACAACGGGGATGACGAACCTTATGATTGGTGAGAGGAAGTTACGAAATGGGGATGATGAGAACATTAACTGACTGCAGACAGTAAGAAAAGGACGGAATTGTATTTATATCGAAACATAACGTAACATAACGTAACACAGCGAAACATAACGAAGCATAACCATATTTGGCAGCTTAAAAATCATCAAATAATTCAGACGAAAGCAAAAAGCCTCACACAATTAGAGACACAGATTGGCTGAGATGCGACTGATCTGCGCAGTAGCAGGACAGACGGGGAAGCAGATATCCTAGTCATGTAGTTTCATCCCGATTCGTAGGAACCAGTCACGAAATGTCGGAACAGTTGAGTAAAAACGAGCGACGGTCCTGCTACTGCTGTGCATCAGAACAACACTCAAGATGGCGCCATACAAGCACTGCAGCTCTGACAGCCTGCTGCAGTGCTGCAGTGTTGCACATTGTAACAGAAGGTTCGGGGAAATCTGTTGCCTCCATCTTCCTTGGACCCTGCACGTGGAGGCAGCGCGTTCGTCCTGAACGTCGGTGCATTTCAACAAAACTGCACGGCGTCACGCCCCAGCCAGTCTTCTTCAGGAATAAGAAGATAATGCACACCGACTGCCCGCCAACAAAATATTAGTGTCATCATAATACAGGGTGTGCCTTTTTGTCTGCTTCTGGCTCTGCAATGTTCAGGAGCACTGTAATGGCTCCTGACTGCTGTCGGCGTCGGCAGCTCTGAAGTCAACTGAAGGTGGGACCGAAATGTCGTGCGCACAGTCGTGACGACAGACGGTAGACCTAACTGCACTTGTGTGTGCATTACAAGTACAGCGCCCGCCGGACGTTTCGACACAGTGAGCAGAAAAACGTCCGGTACTTCTCAGTTTTAAGGTGCGCCAGTAACAGTGACACCTGCCTTTATAAGCAGCTCGTAACAGAAGGTGTAGGCCTAATATTGCAGTGCAGATTGCAGACTGCAGGTGGTGCTGGTGGGAAGGCTTGCAGCCAAGAAATGTTTGGTAAATGTGGATATAGATGGGACAGAAACATCTGATTGGATCTCAGAGCAACATAATGCAAACTGTGAATGGATTCAGCTGGCTCAGTAAAGTCTAGAACTTGACTGCGCTCATCCTGTGCAATGTGTGTGATATGTGAGGGGCACAAACCCGTCAAGCAATGTAACCATGTGTCGACATTATGTATGGTGCGTACATGTCATACGTGAATTGTTATTACATGCGGACATATACACCTTATATTGATGGTCATGTTTTGTGCTGCAGCATCACACCCGTGGCGACAATTCCTTGACCTCTCCATGCTAACAGCAGTAATGTGACATGGCCGTCGGCGACGGTGGATTGACTTGAATGTATAAAGGCGCGAATTATTTAACCCGTTGTAGCCCATTAGTCACTATACGTAGGTGTACCGCCAGTTTAACATTCACAATGCCACATTCTGCCCACACAGTGTGTTTATGTGTTTTGTGTGGATCTGAGAACAAACAGTGAGTATTTCCTTATACAACATTAACTGACTGGTTGTTATAACTGGGATGGAGTGTGTTTACTGCGCGGCACGGACTTTTTATTGTATACAATTCAGGTTAACGCAAGTCTTAAAAGGGTGCAGCTCTCTCGCTATCAAGTTACGAACGACTGGGGTTTGCACCTTCCAGTTCACAATATTCAGTGTTCTGTCTGTCTGTCTGTCTGTCTGTCTGTCTGTCTGCACTGAAATAGTACATGAATGACGTTAATAAGTCGGAGATAGTCAGTTGATTAATTAGAACACACAGAGGAGGGAGAGTCAATGGTTTTACTGGATCTCTGAGCGCGCAAATTCGCGTTTCAATGCCTCTTCTATTGAAAGCCACCAGTTTCGTTTTATAACGTACTGCTGCCTGCTAGCAATGGTAGGAATGAGCGTAGCAGCAGTATACGGCCTTTCAGAGGCCAGCAAACCACCCCCACACCACACAACCCCTTTGCATCCCCCCGGCCCCAAAACCCGATTTTCATTAACTGTTGCGTTGAACTGCAGCTGAGACTCCTGGTGGCTGGCACAAACACTACTGATGTCTGATTGAAATACTAAGCTGTGCCATGAAATCCAATCCAAAATAGCTAAACCAATGAAAGGGGTTATACATATATATTAATGGGGAAAGAAAGTATATTACAGAAGTTACGCGCGTTCAATCAAAGCTCTGTAACGCTCTTCACCCTTCATCATTTTCATACGGCGGTCTGTTTGAAGTGCGCAATGCAGTTCTGTGCTCATCTGAACTTTTGCACGGCCAGCGCCGTGATGATGACAACCGGCAATACAGCGTGCTTAGTCATACCGCATGACAGCGTTTCGGAGAAATATACCGCTTCCATCTTCACGGTTAAACTATGACCATGGATGAAACGTTTCTACACAAAATGAGAAATAAAGAGTACGGCCACACATAACTTATAAAGCTGATGGACTGTCGTGAAACGAATACAGAGGCAACCACATGTGGCCGCATCTCAACACTTGACCAGCTGTCGCAGACTAAACTAACAAACAGCGATACTGGTATGCGGTCCTGAACCTGTGTAACGTTGAGAACGGGAGAAGCGAATCACACGGCAACTGAACGCAGAACGTGATGTTCTAAGAAAAACAGGGGCAGCACAGCCACATGCGATCGCACGTAGCGTGACGACAAAGTTGCGCACAACTGTCCCTGGGCACGCCATTAAGCTGTATGTAGCAGCTTCACGCCCCGGCCACTTTAACCTTGGGAAGAAACCGCGCTACGCACTTAACAGGTGGCAGGGTGGGCCCAGGGCCTCGGTCTGGACGGTGTGCAGAATAGACAGACTGCTTGCCTATGCCGGGAGTAGACCCACGGCTGCTCAGCTGACAAGCTCTCGGTCCAGTCACTATAGTGATTGAGCTGTCCGGCTCACATCTTTTACAAAACGTCGTTAAAAAAAACTAAGACGCACTCAAAATAACCTATTGAGTCTCTCGGACAGTTTATGCAACACGCGCCACTCTGCACCACCACCTGCTGGCCTGATGCAATCTCATTACATTCTGCACAACGATTTTCTAAATGGGGTTAAAGAACCGCCAGCCCACCCCTCCCCCCCACCCCCCTCCCCTGTCATTACATCGCCCTCTGATCACATTAGTCTGTTTAAATCAGTCCCTTGCCGACGTTTTGATGTGATCAAGATAGAAAATATACACTGCAGTGGCGGATTGACAGCAGCACTGTAGACACTGCCGGGCGGATGTTGTGTCTCTGAGCGGTGCTGTAATGTGAAGAGGTGCAGGTGCAGTGGCTACTGGCAGGGAACGTGAGGCTTTGGGATTGTTGGAACATCTGAACACTAACGTAAGTTCTGATAAACTGGGGCACCAGACAAAGAACGCCGTGTGTAAACCAAGCAGCTTATTCTGATATTACCTCAGTTTCCAGTTGCACAGTTGTATTACTGCTACAGCTGTTGTTAAGAACGTGTTAAATAAGCCAGGCTGCACGTTTATCTGACACATTAAACAAACATCCACCCACATATCCAATTAAGTAACTGAACAATGGAATGTCAGGTACAAGTGAAAACTGTGTGTATGTACATTACAAATTATGTGCGCTTTCAAAGTTCATAATTGCTTGCTCAAAATGTGTTACATTAGCTGACAGTGACACTGTACAGGCCTTGCACACAAAGGGGGAGCGGAGGGATAGCTCCACTCATTCTTCACCTCGGCACTACATGCAGGTGAGTGGTGAGCGCTAGGATGGCTGCTCTGCACTGCGGCACCTACAGTGTGGCGGACCGTCCAGACGTGTCGGAGAAGAGACAAAGCCCTTGCCTCTGCCGGCAATCGAACACGATTCTCTGAAGTCCAGCCCAAAGCGCGTTCACTGTACCAACTGAGCTATAGAACAAGTGCATACAGTTACAGCCTCTACTGTACACACCGAGCGTCAGATGCCAGCTACAGGTGTGGTTGATTCATGGCAGTGAGCTGAAGAATTTCGCACGCCCGCCATGTTGTTATTCTGCATTCCGACGTAAATTTCTTAACACAATTTGTGTGTCTTCCACAAACCCAATCAAGTGGCACCAGGGTCTCTCTAAATTCACAAATCGCCGCACCCGCCATGTTGTTACAATTTAAGGCAACAATGAACTAGACATTTGGTTTCTCCAATCTTATGCCATGTTTTGTGAAAATCGGTCAGACTGTCCAAACGTTGAGAAGGATGGTGGCGAAGGAAGCGACATTCCTTTCCTTGGCAAACGAAAGCACCACTAAACATAACATAACGTAATAAACCGAGTTGGGTGAGCCTTGGCAGCGTGCGGCGCACATTTCATTTGGTACCAAAATTAGGGTACGGTACCGCATTTTGCATCAGATTTTGGAGTTGCGAGTTTATTGTCGTAACATGTTGACAGGCAAGACCACTCGGGCGACCTAGACGGAGATGGGAGTATAATATTGAAGTGGATCTTACAGAAAGGGGCAGAAAGGGCGCGAACTGGCTCAGGACAGGAACAAGTGGCGGGATTTTGTGAAAACGGCAATGAACCTACGGGTTCCATAAAATGCGGGGAATTTCTTGGATAGCTAAGATATTAGTAGCTTTGAAGAAGGTCTATGCTCCATGGAAGACATCGTGACATTAGGTAAAAAATCATGTTTATTCCAAAACAAAGCCGCCAAAACCAGCAGCATCCGATCGCCGGTCGCGTGCCCAAATTCCGCCACTGGCTACTCACAAAACGAGAAACTTCGAAGTGGAGCTGCAGCAAAAGCAATTGAGGTGAAAGTTACTTAATGGGCTTACTTAATGCAATAGCAACTAATTTGCAGAGATAAAGTTTCCTTTCTACAGAGCGCAGATAACCCACAGTGTCCGTCGCTAAAGACAGACAGATAGACAGACAGAACAAACTACGAAGTTCCGGACGGTGCACACGGCACCTGCTGATGGCACAGGACCTTACACTACAGTGCCATCAACTCGGATTCCCTAGAACCTACAACAACAGCAATTAGACAGACGCCTTACCACAAGCATCGCGCACTGTTGTAACCAAACGTGCCTCAACACGCGTTCAGTCGGCACAGCTATAGCCCCACAGCCTTTACTGCAATTTCTGCTACATGTTTCGACTGTAAACAACCATCTCCGTTTCATCACGCGTTATTTCAGGCTTCCGTTGCGAAGTGGACGAGAACTGAACTGCACTCTTCTGGGCTATTACGCAGCGAGTGGTGATAATTTCTTACCGGCGTTTCGGGACAACCATCTTCAAGGGTCAAGAATCCAAAAAAATATCTTCTTGCTTTCTTTTACCTATCGGTCCCACCTTCAAGAGTATGGAATTCAGAAAGAATTTTCTTGAAGAAGGGTCCGATAGGTTGTCCCGAAACGTCGGCAATAAATTATCACCACTCGCTGCGTAAAGCTCAGAAGAGAGCAGTTCTTTTCAGTAAATTAAATGACGTGTAGAAACACTACAGTTGTAGAGCGGCAGTTCTGTACAGACCGGATCCACGTTATTAAAAAGGAGTGGAACAAACACATGGGATCTTAAAACATACGTACAACATGCTGTAGTGCAATATACATACAGCATCTACAGTATACTGCACATGCAGTACGCCGTACTTGCAGTGTATTGTGCATACAGTATAATGTAAGTCGTCTGTGGCACGACGCCATTCAGACTGGTACAACTGACAGCCTCCACATTCGGAACGTAACGTAACGTCTCACCTCCAAGATGGAGGCAGCAGGCCTTTACGTCACGCCTGTGGCACTGGCACTGGCACTGGCACTGTCCTCTCAGACAACTGCTTCCTTCTTCAGGGTGCCAGACGGTGACGATGTGAATGCTACGGGTTCCTCCTAAAAGCTAGCGCCTACCTACAACTTACACGGCGTTACAAGCCAGAAGACTACTCCTACAAGAAAGTTAGTTTTGAAGATGACAGCAATATGGCGCTTCGAAACTGCGGTACAACAAAGCCAGCAATCCCAGTACAGCTGGAGCAACCCCCCCCCCCCTCAACCTTGTAAATCCCTCCTGTACCCTCAATTTGGAAGCAGGCACCAGGTTGATCCGAAACGTCCATACTACATACACGTCGTCACATCCCTCCGCTGTGAAAACGCCAGCAGCATCACAATCGTGTGTGTGTGGTGTGTGTGTGTGTGTGTGTGGTGTGTGTGTGGTGTGTGTGTGTGTGTGTGTGGTGTGTGTGTGTGTGGTGTGTGTGTGTGTGTGTGTGTGTGTGTGTATGTGTGTGTGTGTCAGCCAGTCGGCAAGTTGCAGATCCAAATAACCTGATCAGGGAACGACCCAGGGCCAGTCAGTCAGCCAGCCATCCTCATTTCTTTTCATTACTGCAGCAGCTTCACGGCTGCCTGCCTCCATTCTTCCCACTCGCGCTCGACGCTCCCTGCGTCGCCACATCATCCAACACACATACAAAAGGAGATACTGAAGAAAAGAAAGGCGAAAGCAAAAAAAAAAAAAGAACCCAACCAAAACAAAAACCCC
>Ga0123355_10017591_pt1 | contig 11305 bp, 5 predicted proteins | sample TergutEmb28metaG_3_FD_89872 | JGI IMG/M metagenome (GOLD analysis project Ga0123355, IMG submission 89872) | Embiratermes neotenicus P1 segment gut microbial communities from Petit-Saut dam, French Guiana - Emb289 P1 | ecosystem: Host-associated > Arthropoda: Insects > Digestive system > Gut ...
CTCCATTCCCCTGTTACCTCGTCCCTCTTAGACCCAAATACTCTCCTCAACACCCTGTTCTCAAACATCCTCAGCCTACGTTCCTCCCTCAATGTCAGCGACCAAGGTTCACACCCATACAGGACAACGGGCAGGATTATAGTTATGTACACAGGGTGATTCAGGATGAATCTGCACTACTTTGGGAAATGATAGTATGAGTGATTCTAAGCAAAAAAACTCATACGAACATGGGTCTGATTTTGAACGGTTACGGAGTAATGGGCATTTTTTAATTCCCGTACACGCCCTCATGTGAACCGCGCTTATGGAACCAGCTGGAGGCTGTTTGCAATGCAAGCATTACTTTTGCCAGCTGACAGCATCTGAATGAGTCAGCGGAAACTGCAACGAGCAACTAGCACAGTTCACAACCGAGCGGTAGCCTGTGTTGCGGCCGGCGGTGACATTTTCGAAAACCAGCTTTAAGCACAGATCCATTCAAATTAAAGGTAATTTCACGAAGTTAACTTTACAGTTATACTTTAAATGTACCATGTATTATGCTGGTTTATTATTTCTTCCGTTCATTGTCAATAATCATTACCTTCTATTCCAAGTTTCAATCGGTCATAACTCCGTAACCGTTCAAAATTGGACCCATGCTCCTATGAACTTCTTTGCTTAGAATCACTCATACTATCATACCCCAAAGTAGTGCAGATTCCTCCTGAATCACCCTGTATATATATATATATATATATATATATATATATATATATGGTAAAACAAGTAGCCTGGACAAATAACCCACAGCTGTATAAAAACATGTGCTGATTTAGGAAATAATATCATTATAATCTTGTTGTAATTGTATATTTCTTGAAAAATTGCAAAATTATAGGAAAGTGCATTCCTACAAATAAGGCACGTTGTTAGGCCACGGCTGATACGGTTGCCTCCTGCAACTATTTGTTCTTATAGACAGAACGAAGTTCTAGCATGTGAAGACAAGATGTCGTTCTTTCCAATGAACACAAATAAACTGAGTTTAACCTATCCAATTCCCACTTGCCTTCTCATAAAATATGGGGTAGGGAGACATAACCGTCTAATCTCTCTGCTTCTGCACTTCCCTGATTCTACTTCGTCTATTTCTGAAACCGAGGATTATGACCTGATAAGTACCTAGACTTCCTCTCACTAAACCAGCCAAGGATATCCCAGTGCTGTCATGGAGTGAATTTGAATGTGACATGCAGGTTGCAGGAAGAGGCACGCATGGCCATAAGAACAAAACAAACGGAGAATAATCAGTGCGGGGGACAAACCACAGCCGTCCCATCTCGCAGCAGATGTTGAGCAGATGACGGCAAGCCTGCTGGCAATGTGACATCGCGAGGGCAGCTACGAGGAGTGTTGGGTTTCCGTGATGAAGCAAATGAGCCTCCGTCTTATGTTCTTGATCAACTACCATCTTCTAACCTAACACTGTACTGCGCATATTTACAACTATTGTTGATTTTGTGCGCCATTTGTGTCTTAGTTGTTTATTCAGGCATTTAATTTGAATATTTTATTTTTCGCTTGCGGAAGATTTTATTTCAGATTGTAAATATTTGATTGGCCTTTTACGATGGTATTTCACAGCAACATTAGGAGAATTAGACTCCGGCTACTCTTTAATGGTGAACGTCTAGTTTTATTGGTAAAGGGCCCGTCTTATCAGTACTATTCCAAGCGTGTGCTTCGCAAAAAAATTTTCCTGCCTGAAGTTCGTATCCTTCGATACTGCCTTCATATGAAATAAATTATAAATTGACTAGTATACGACAACACAACAAATATTTGAGTACCTACTCATGTTTTAACTTGTTTTAACCAGACATTATATGTTTCACATTTTATCCAGTATCATATTATATGTACGTCCACAACTGTAAAAATATTGGGATCCCAATATCTAAACAGCACCTGAGACTTATTCTGCTGGAGGCCTGATGATGACCTCTTAACAGGTCGAAACATGTAGCCTATGGACTCCAATAAATATTTGTTGTACTGTCGTGTACTAGTCAATTTGTTATTTATTTCTTTAGAGCACTTCGTGAAGCCCCCTTTAAAAATGCCTTCTTATGGGTTTCTGCATGAAAGCGTCAATCCACACATAACCTCTAAACATTGCATTTATATATATTTATTCAACAAATACAGGTACTGGATATTTTAAACATGGTATATACTCTCCGTTTTTTCTCTCTTCAAAATGCAGTTTGTTTCATAATTCTAACGTATTTGGTTCCTGTTTATTCACATTTTATATACAGGGTGTGCTAAAATTAAAAAAAAATAATTCCGGCGCCAAAAGGTTAATTATGGGTTGTTTGTTTTATACTGGTTACTTGTCACGTACTGTGGTAAGGGAACCAACGCGTTTAGTCCATGTGCGATTTATATCCGGTTGTATTATTTAGTCTCGACATGCTGTAGTCGCGTAGCCTCTGCTATTATATGGTTATAAAAACTTTAGTGCAATGAGGCAACATCATCGTTAGAGCAACTTCGGCGCCGATTTTCAGTTCTACGTGTTGTGGCTTCTAATTCCCGTCGCAAAACTTTTTCCACACTACACTCTTCTTTTCCGAAGTGTCTGCGACACTACAGGCATCGGTGACCTGACAGTCTAATCCTTCAATCCCTCACGCGCATGCCCTCCTGCAGCAAGAGACCATGTTTTCGTGTGTTTGATTACCGAAAATATTTTGCACAGTCGCTGGTAACGAGACAGTTAATGTACGTAAAGTGGAACTGCATGAGTTAGCGTCTTTAAATTAAAACTATATTATAATAGTACACTTCGTAGAGAAACGAGCTCCTGCCAATAAAAAAAAAAACTACCTGGCCTAGAATCCTTATACAATAGCCAGTAGTTCCTCACGCAATTAAGAAACGAACATTCGGGTTCTCATAGAACCCGAATGTTCATTAACGTGTTCACAAAAGCTTGACACATCCCTATTCCGAGCCAGATTAATCCAGTTGTCATCCTCCCACGCTATTTCTTGAAGAGCAAATTTATATTATCTCCCGATCAACAGTTAGGCCTTTCATTCAGGTTTCCCTAACAAATCCCTGTTTGCATCTCTGCTCTGCCTCATACGCGCTACATGCCCCGCCCTTCCCATTATTTTTGATTCGATCACCAGAATAATATTTAGTGAGGAGTACAGATCACGAAACTCTTCAATATGCAATCTGCTCTTACAGATTTTGTTATAAAATTTCTTCAGCACAAACACAGCCCTGATATCGATTGTGATTTGTGTACATTTTGCACCTCTCCGCTCTGTTGTTCAGCTTGTTAGACAGATAACACGTGCCTCTGCTCCGAACCGACGGAGATGACGTAAGAAATATTTAGTCGGCCCTTCTCATTATTTCTCTCATCCCACAAGTGGACTTCTTCATGTATTTACACACTGTTGTAACTTCTTGGATTAATTATTTTAGTAATTCATTTCTCTCACTAATTTCACAACGCTTTGAATAGCTCGGGTATAGACTGCCAAATTATTGCTTGGCAGCGAATTGAAAAGTATATTAAAGAGAGCCGTCTCGGCATAATTTGAGGGACCACCACAAAACTTATTTTGAGGGACTAAAGAAAACTTCGACAACCTCCAGTCAGGATAAACAGTTTCGGGACCAAACTTCGGGTCCTGGGTCTTCCAGATACGAACCAGAATAATTTTATAATACATTTTCACCTTTAGAACTTATTTCTTAAAACAATATATAATCAAGGATGACAGGCTTGAATTTATTATTTAAATTTTCCTATCTATTTTGGCCTTCTCAGCCATCTTCGGAAATACCAGTTAGTACCACAAGAAGGTCTGCAAGGTTATAATATATTTTTTATTCCAATAAAACAAGTGGGTACAATGCGCTCTTTTGACTAAATCAGTGTATAATTCACTGTTTTGATTACATCAGTGTATAATTCACTGTTTTGATTACATCAGTGTATAATTCACTGTTTTAACTACGTAAATGTATAATGCACTGCTTTGACTACGTCAGTGTGTAATTCACTGTTTTGACTACGTCAGTGTATAATTCACTTTTTCGCTACGTCAGTGTATAATACACTGTTTTGAGTACATCAGTGTATAATTCACTGTTTTGACTACATCAGTGTAAAATGCACTGTTTTGACTACATCAGTGTAAAATGCACTGTTTTGACTACATCAGTGTAAAATGCACTGTTTTGACAACATCAGTGTAAAATGCACTGTTTTGACTACATCAGTGTATAACGCATTGTTTTGACTACATCAGTGTATAATGCATTGTTTTGACTACGTCATTGTATAAAGCATTGTTTTGACTACGTCAGTGTATAAAACATTGTTTTGACTACGACAGCGTATAATGCATTGTTTTGACTACGTCAGTGTATAATACATTGTTTTGACTACGTCAGTGTATAATGCACTTAATTCTGTATTTTTGACTGTACCCTACAATATGTAATTGTAGTGAAGAACTTCTTGTATTTTTAAACGCCATCTGGACCATCTGAAGGAACCTTCAGATCGTCCAGAAGGCCGAAACATGTAGGAGAGGTTAAACAATAACAATTGAATGTCTGTGAACCCCGAGTGAATACTCTTTTGGTTTCATTATTTGATGAAGGAGGAATTCTAATTATTCGATCGCGATTTTCGGTGGAGTGTGCTTAAATACGTGTCAACTTATTTCGCATGCGCCTGAGTGACATGAGGGTAGTGTGGGCAAAGTGTCTATGTAATTAAAATATACGTACTTCTTGCTTTCCAGTAATAGTCGCATCTCGGTTAGCTTAGTCAGTGTAGTGACAATTCTGCTGCTTGAACGACAACAAATTTAGGGTTCGATTCCTGGATTTTGTCTTCGCCACTCTGTCATTATCGGCTCTGGAACCAACCTACCAGAATGCTGAATGGCCATCATGTTTGTTGCTTAGACACTCAGGCGGTTAAGACACCGCTAAGCACTTAATTCGACATTGTGCCAAAGGTTTATGAATGAATGGAGTCCTAACGCCACTCTCCTACAAGCTTTCTCTGGTATTACGCTTAACTGATACAGCACAGGGTGATTTAAAATTTTCTCCCTTACTTTCAACCCTTTCATTTCCAACAATCTACGTAGTGAGAGTCGGAACCAAATCAGAAATCAGTGTCTGCATAGGTTACTGTTATAAGTTTCATCTCTACAAGGTATAGGATTTTCTGTTGCATTATAAACCTGAATCGCATAATGCATTATTTTATTTCTAAAAGTCTACGTCACTAAGAGCATTATTGGCTTCTACTTATTTTGTATCCATTGACTATTTCCTGTACTTGCAATTCTTCATAAATACTTTAAATTTTATATTTTGCTTAAGTGGCTGATGGGTTGTGTTAGTATGGTAATTTTCCATAGAAAACAGACCGTGCTGCCACATTAGACAAACGGTTACTGTTGAACATCATAGGAAAAAATTTGTAGCATTCATTTTTCGGTCTGCGAATAGAGTAAATACAACTTGCATGCTTTCGAAAGTAATCGTTTTCGTGAAAACACCAGACTGTACTATGAGGCAGATTCAAATCACGGCTGTCTTGTAATTTGGCTTCCGTGGACTGTGATGGGAAGGTACCTTTACACATTTCACTCAGGCTTCAAACTCCTTACACCAGGTGCAAATTGACTTACGCTTTGTTGGGGACGTTCTGCGTCGTCTGCAAAACTGACGCTGCAACTTGTCGCTGAATTTGCCTGCGCAAACTGGATAACACAGAACTCCTTTTATCTTGCACAAACCCTGGCAGGTGGTGGATGTGAAAGAAATCACTTTCTGCCGTGATCTAAAAAAGGAACGCGCAAAATTTTTCTATTGATTTGCAAATAATAATTTACATTAACTTTCAGGTTTGCTGTCTGATGAAAATCCGAAATGATTTATGTCTTTTTGATTGCCTGTTCCTTTAATGAGAAATAAATATATTGTTATATAAAGAGTGACAGCAATAGAAGGAATTTTACTTACGAATATCCTCACGATAACATACGTACATATTGGTTACGAACTAACAGGAGTAATGTTTAAAAGTGACTCCACACACGGTGGATACCACATAAATGAAGGAAAAACGGTTTGTACTAAGAAAATACCACGCTATCAATGTAAAATGTACGAAAAATCATGCACTTTAACCGAGAGTGTGATTTTTATTGTAACACGTATCGCATTATGTAGGCCTATTTTTAAATTGACACTTGAGCTATATCAACGATGTCTTCTGACAGATACCACCTATCTCCCTACATATAATACCGTACGTGAGTTTTGCCATTGGTGTGTGTGAGTCAGTGTCAAATTGGCTGCCATGGTCCCCAGAGTTGTTGTGTTTTCTGTGAGGTACGCTCTGAGGCAGATAAACAGTTTAATATGGAGCGTGTGATGCAACGGTAGCAGAATCATTTTGAAGCACATCAACATAGTAGATTAATGACTGGTTTCATTTAAGTGTAAAGAAATAACTGATGAAAGTGGCAGTGTATTACCGCGTGAATATTTCGTTGGCCTTTCATATGCCGAGTTCCCGGATGTGTTGTTTTTGAGGTCGGCGCTGAGAATTGGTGGGGCATTGTTGGAATTTCTTACAGCTGGGGTGTAAATATTATGTGTGGTATGTCTGAGGACGGTCTCAATCTGTGACCCAGATAAACACAGCCGTTCAAGAATTATGTTATCATTGATAACGAGAAAGGTTTTCAAAACACGTCTGTTTACGAAATGTAAAGAAACGGCAAATACATGTGTTTTTTTTCTGACGGGAAAAAAAAATGTAGAAAGGCAAAGCTATCCCCATACAGGCCTGGACAAGTCCTTGGGGTTTGGGAAGTTGAGGCTTTCACACTTTCCAGACAATTGCCACTTTAAAGTGGCACGTTTCTCAGCCCTAAGCACCTGCCGCCTTTACCCTGGTATTCATTTCTACTAGAGGCTGACTCGCCCTCGAGCCATAGTACGGCCGGAAGGTTGAAGTCAATGAAAAATACCAATGACACCATAGGGAATCGAAACCTCGACCTTCCGGCTTGTAGCGCGGTGCCTCAACCAACTGCGCCACTGCATGTGATACGAGCAAGGAGAAACAAATTAAGGTCGGAAGAATTATGATCGGTGTATCATTTGCAGAATACGTGTAACCTATAGCCTTCTTAATTAAATTTCACAGACTTTATATCTTTACAACGATACGCAGCCTGCAAGTAATTTAAATTTTTTGTTAATAGACCTACATATTTAAAGTGTTAGACTGGATAGCTACCGGAATAGCGTATTTGGTACAGCGACTAGTTACGGGCTGGACGGTGCGGGGTTCGAATACCGGCAGAGAGACAGGCAGAAGCATAGGCAAAGGCAAGAGGATCTTGCTTCTCCAAAACCGTTCAGACGGGCTCTGAGGGCCCACCCAGTCTCCACTAAAGGGTACCAGAGTTCTTTTCCAGGGGTAAAACGACAGGGGCGTGATTTTGACCACCCACCTCAGTCTGGTGTTGCTTTAAAAATGAGTGAAGCTGTACTACAATTCCGCTCACCAGTATGCGTTCGTGACATGGACAGGAACAAGTTTATCTTTTTGTATATGAAAGCCACCTTTGGTTATTAAAATTTCTGACTTCCATATTTCATGTAGCCATTGTTATAAGTTACGAGAGGTGAAATATTCGGATCGAGTAGTACGAATGTGACGGATGAACAGTACGTGCTAGCATTTGTCAGAAAATCTGACCCTAAAACTTTTGGAAGACCTAGGGGTAGATGGGAGAATGGTATTTAGAAGGGTCTTAAAAACGAGGGTGAGAGGCTTTAAACTGGTTTTATCTGGCTCTGTGTAGAGACAAATGAGGGGCTGTTTTGAACCACGCTAAGTGCCTTTGGTTTCCATAAAAGTGCGGAAATTTTCGGAGCACTTCAGCGACTATTAGCTTCTTAAGAGGGATTCTGGAGGGCGATAATCAGTACTGTCAACATGAAGTCCAAGTTTGTCTGTACACGGTGGAAACTTGTAAAATAGAAAATAGATAGAGGATTGCTCTGTTGTATAACCTGTTCCCTTTCAACTCATTAGCAGAGGGATATTCTGATTTGAGAGTGGCATATTTATCTCGTGTGTCCTCTTCGGTACTCTCACGCGGTAAACCCGATTTACTGCAAGTGACAATTAGCAAACCACACGGATTAACACTACATGTAACTAAAAATGGATCATAATTGCACAAAATATTAAGCACCTGTGCGAAATCCAATATTGCACGAACAATGGACCGGAGAACAATTTATCGCAGCTGACACGTATGGTGTGAAATATCCCAATAAAATATACAGATCCTGCCGGAATTTTCGGCGATGGAATATTTTAGAAATTCTTTCGAAATGAGTGACCTTTGTGTTCGTGTTTGAACATACACGTACTCAGTCAAAGGTTTTTAGATTCTTTCCAGTTCTTGGAGGCCATGGGTACCTACCATGACTCTGTCAGATTTCTAGAAAATTTATCTCACCTTATTCCGAAGTCTTCTTTAAACCTAATCATACACAATGTCGGTTTAGCTTAACCGGCATGGATATACATCAATTAAAAAAATCACGCTTTTTCTGTTTCTGCTTCTGTTTCTTCTTCTTTCATTTGCCCTGTTACTCATTTTCTTATTCTCCTCTCCTTTCCCGTTCTTTGCCTTCTGTAATACCCTCATCCATGCAATTGTGCTATCAGGGTCTGAAAGGGATAGACCCCATTCCTTCTCTGCACAGTACATCGGACTGGCGCACCAAATGGAGACCAAAATGCTATCTTGAACTGCTTTCGAAAGGGATCCAGTAAATAGTTTATGTTCCGTATGTCTTTATTCCCTCTTCGGCCGGTATAATGCTCCGTGGAGTCCAGTGAATCAAATCTCCGGGTCTGGTAAACGAAAGAAGTACGACTTCTGATAAAATCAGATCAGCCATACAGAGCGCAGCGACAGTAAAAACATCGATATCGCTGAAACGCTGCAGAAATGTGGATTTAGTTCTGTTCTGTCACTTGTATACTCTCTTTACGATATGCGCGAAGCGAGCGGATATTCTGGCGTGATATCTGTCCACACGATTCTTCTAAACTCTGGTCAACAGATCCTTACTATATTCTGCACTGACATGGAGGAACATTCACTTAAAAGCGTTGGTTGAATTACATTTCTGTCCTGATCGAGCTTACAGCACTTGGCGCTCTGAATTGTATCTTATAATGTTTCTGTAAAACTGTAATTTAATCATAAATGTGGAAACGGCTGCTGTGATGGTAAGCTCTGTGGTAAGACTAGGATAAAGTATTTATAAAAATAGAACATATTTTGGACCGTGCTGTGGCTTAGAGGTTTAGTCACAGGACTTTCCCTGCCGATGTTGTGGTTCAGTCCCAGGCCGTTTCATAAAGGGCTTGTGGTAGAAGAAGTGAGTGTGGTATTGGCTTTTCTCCGAGTACTTCGGTATTACCCTCAGCATTACCTTCTTATTGCTCAGTAATCATTCATTCATCTGTCACTAAAACTATAAACTCTTAATTTCAACAACTGATGACGTAGTTAAATAACACACTAAATAGGAGTTTTGTAGTGTGTGTTCGGATGTTTATAACATAAAGCACTTATATAGGTGTTTATTTATGTATATATTTATGTGTTTGGTTTAATTATCGATATGGGGCGCAGTGCAGAGTACGTAGTGTCGAATGGATGAGCGTTAAGTTCTAACTATGTGCACCAGATACCTGAATTTATAATTAGTGCTCAGACCGAAAGGAAACTGGGAAGCGGCACTATTTGGGCTACATACATATATACATATTACATACATACATACATACATTCTTGCCAAACTTTCGACCACCGACCATAACAGCAGGAGTGATCGTCACTCTGCCGGCCGCACGTAGACTAGGTGTGCTGGTATGTGTGTGTGTCTGTGTGTGTGGTGTGTGTATGTGTGTGTGGTGTGCGTATGTTTGTGTATGAGTGTGTGATATGTGTGTGTGTTTATGTTGTTTGTGTGTGTGTGTGTGTGGTGTGTGTGTAGTGAGTGGTGTGTGTGTGGTGTGTATGTTTGTGTGTGAATGTGTTGTGTGTGTGTGGTGTGTGTGTTTGTGTGTGTATGTGTGTGTGTGGTGTGTGTATGTTTGTGTGTGTGGTGTGTATGTTTGTGTGTGTGTGTGGTGTGTAAATTGTGTGGTGTGTGTGGTGTGTGTATGCTTGTGTGTGTGGTGTATGTGTGTGTGGTGTGTGTGTGTGTGTTTGTGTGTGTGTGAATGTGCTGTGTGTGTGTGGTGTGTGTGTTTGTGTGTGTATGTGTGTGTGTTTGTGTGTCTGTGTGTGTGGTGTGTGTATGTTTGTGTGTGTGTGTGTATGCTTGTGTGTGGTGTGTGTGTGTGTGGTGTGTAAATTGTGTGGTGTGTGTGTGGTGTGTGTATGTTTGTGTGTGTGGTGTATGTGTGTGTGGTGTGTGTGTGTATGCTTGTGTGTGTGGTGTGTATGTGTGTGGTGTGTGTATGTTTGTGTGTGTGGTGTATGTGTGTGTATGCTTGTGTGTGGTGTGTGTGTGTGTGCTTGTGTGTGTGCTTGTGTGTGTGGTATGTATGTATGTGGTGTGTGTGTGTGTGGTGTGTGTGTGGTGTGTATGTGTGTGGTGTGGTGTGTGTGTGCGTGTGGTGTGTGTGTGTGTGGTTGGTGTGTGTATGTGTGTGTGTGGTGTATGTGTGTGTGGTGTATGTGTGTGTGGTGTGTGTATATGTGTGTGTATGCTTGTGTGTGTGGTGTGTATATGTGTGTGGTGTGTGTGTGATGTGTATATGTGTATGTGTGTGTCTGTGTGTGTGGTGTGTGTGGGGTGTGTGTATGTGTTTGTTTGTGTGTGTGTATGTGGTGTGTGTATGTTTGTGTGTGTGTTGTGTGTGTATGTGTGTGGTATGTGTGTATGTGTGTGTTTGGATGTGTGTGTCTGTGTGTGTGTGTATGCGTGTGTGTGTGTTTGTGTGTATGTGTGTGTGGTGTGTCTGTGTGTGCGCGTGTGTGTGGTGTGTGTATGTTTGTGTGTGTGTGTGTGGTGTGTGGTGTGTGTGTGTATTCACATGTCGCCACTCCATGGACTGCCGTTTTGACTCCGGCTCGTAGTGGTGACACCACGTCTCGTCACCGGTGATGATGCGATCCAGGAAACTGTCACCATCAGCCTCGTATTGGTTCAA
>Ga0123355_10017592_pt1 | contig 11305 bp, 7 predicted proteins | sample TergutEmb28metaG_3_FD_89872 | JGI IMG/M metagenome (GOLD analysis project Ga0123355, IMG submission 89872) | Embiratermes neotenicus P1 segment gut microbial communities from Petit-Saut dam, French Guiana - Emb289 P1 | ecosystem: Host-associated > Arthropoda: Insects > Digestive system > Gut ...
CATCGTCGGCACCACCACCGGCTGGTCCAGCCTTGGCGGCGATGTCGTCGGCGGCGTCGGCGCCGCCGACCTCAGCTGACATAAAGCCCCCTGTCGGAGCCTCCGTGCTCTTGCAGCGGCACTATCACATGCGGGAGTATCCGTATGAATCATGGAATGAGCTGGAAAACGAGGGCATCATGGGGCAGCGCACACATGGCGCCTGGCGGCGAACTCGATCGGCTGCAACGAGCGCTGTCGCTGCGCTGACACCTCTGGCGGTACTGCTGCTGCCCACGATGGTCATCGGCGCTGACAGCGCGGCGGCTGCCCCCGCAGCGGCATATACCGCCAGCCTCATCCCCACCGGTGCCGGCATTTCCGACTGGGTCGCGGTCGACTCCGCTACCAGCACCGCGTACTTCGCTGGCATCACGACTGACGAGCTCACTGTGATCGACACCGGCAACAACACGGTGAGCAGCACGATCCCGCTCGCCGGGTCTCCGGCCGGCGTCGCAGTGGACCCAGTCACTGACACCATCGCTGTCACGCTTGCCTCGACCACGGTCAGTACCTCGCCAGCGGTAGAGGTGATCAATGGCGCGAATCCGAGCCAGACCCAAACGATCCCGCTGCCCGCCGGGTCCCTTCCCGCTGGTATCGCCGTTGACAGTTCGACCAAGACCATCTACGTGGCCGAGGAAAATGCGGCGGCGGTGGCAGCGATCGCGGAGGGCTCGAGCTCGGTGACGACAACGGTCAGTACGGGTAGCGGCACCCGGCCGTACCAGCTGGCTGTCGATGAGACGCACGGGAATGTCTGGGTCGCCGACCTGAACGGCTACGTTCACGAAATCAACGAGGCCAGCGACGCCGTCACGCAGACAATCAGCCTGGGGTCAGCCGTGGACTCCGTTGCCGTGAACTCAGCCACCAGCACGGTCTATGCCGCGACGTCGGGCGACGGTCTTGCCGTCGTCAACGAGACCTCAGGAGCCGTCGGCTCTTATGTCAACAACATCGGGCCTGCCTCGGTAGCGGTGGACCCGAACTCGGGCACGGTTTACGCGTCGAACGGCGCCAGCCCCTCGGGCGTGACCTGGATCATCGACGCCAGCACCAACTCGGTCGTCGACACGATCACCCGCGGCGGGTCGCAGATCGCCGCGGACTCCGCGACAGGGTCGGCGTATGCCGCACCGAGTGGCGCCCAGAACAACGGCGTCTGGGTGCTGACGCCGTCGGCCGCAAACGCATGGTCGCCCATTATCAAGAGCACGTCCGCGACGTTTACCGCGGGCACCAGCGACAGCTTCGCAATCCTCGGAACCGCGCTTCCCGCCGCGACCTACAGCGAGACCGGCGCGCTTCCATCCGGCGTCACGCTCAGCGCCTCCGGCGTTCTCTCGGGAGCCCCGGCCATCGGGTCTGGCGGCACTTACCCGATCACGATCACTGCCAGCAACGGCGTAGCCCCGGATTACTCGCAGGCTTTCACGCTAACCGTCGACCAGCCGCCCGCGATCACCTCAGCCAACCAGGTGACATTCACCACGGGGGTGGCGGGAAGCTTCACCATGACCGCGACCGGCTATCCGGCGCCCACCTTCTCCTGGACTGGCGGGCTGCCGTCCGTTATCCAGCTCAGCTCCGCCGGAGTGCTGTCTGGCACGCCCGTTGCCGGCGATGGCGGTACCTGGCCGATCTTGGTCAAGGCTGCCAGCACCACGGGGACCGCGACGCAGTCCTTCACGCTGACCATCGACGAGGCGCCCTCGTTCACCTCCGCCAGCGAAGCTACGTTCATGATCGGGGTGCCGGGGACCTTCACGGTGAGCGCCTTCGGCTTCCCCGCGCCGACGTATTCCGAGACCGGCCCGCTGCCCGCCGGGGTCAGCTTCGGCACGAACGGAGTCCTCTCGGGAACACCCGCCGACAGCGCCAGCGGCAGCTACCCCATAACGATGACCGCTACCAACAGCGCGGGCACGGCGACGCAGGCGTTCACGCTGAATGTCAGCTCGCCGCCAGCGGTCGGGGTTGAGGGCAGCGATGGCCAGCTGTGGGCGCAGGCACCAGGGCTAGCTGCTGGCTGGCAGCCGCTGGGCGGGAAGATCATCGCGCCGCCGGCCGTGGCGGCAACACCCGCCATCACAGGCAGCCAGGCGGCGCAGCCGCTGTTCATCGCCACCGGCACCGACAAGCACCTGTTCATCCGGTCGCTGACGGTCGGCTGGCAAGAGCTCGGCCCGGCGACGGCCGAATGCATCGGCGGTCCCGCGGCCGTCATCACCGGCACCTCGACCGCCGGCTACACCCTTACGGTGGCCTGCCGCGGGCTGGACAACGCGCTCTGGGAGAACTCCGCCACCGTTCCGGCCTCCGGCCTGCCGAAGTTCACTTCCGGGTGGAGGCGGCTGGGCGGCACGCTGTCCGCCGAGCCGGCCGTGGCGCCGGTCGGCGGCACCCTGACCTTCTTTGTCCTCGGCACCAACGGCGAGATCTTCACCCGCACCGTAGCTGCCGGTTATCAGGGCACCCCGTTCAACTGCCTCAGCGGCCCGGCAGCATCATCGGTCGCGGGGAACGGCACCACCTGGTTTGCCTGCCAGGGTCCCAACCGCGGTCTCTGGTACGCCTCCGATAGCGGATCCGGATGGACACCTGTGCAATCGCCGGGCGGCACCCTCATTGGCAGCCCGGCCGTCGTCGCCGACAGCACCGGGATCCTCATGTTCGCCGAGGGCACCAACCACGCGGTCTTCCAGTACGCCGTGCTCGGCAACGGCTGGACCAGCCTCGGCGGCGATGTCGTCGGCGGCGTCGGCGCCGCCGACCTCAGCTGACCGGCTGCCACGCCCACGCAAGGTGATTCGCCGCCTCAGACATCTCCAATCGTCAGGCTCCATGAACGGGAGACAGCATGAGCCAGTCCTGGCGTCAATTCTGGCTTCAGCGTGGCCTCGGCCCCAGGGTCCTCATCGCCGCAATCAGCCCTCTCGCGGTGCTGCTACCCGGAACCATCATCGGCGCAGACAGCGCGGCCGCAGCCCCGGCCGCGGGATACACCGCCAGCCTCATCTCGATTCCAGACGCGGCCTCGCGCGCCGTAGCGGTAGACCCGGCAACTGACACCACTTACTTCGCCGACATCGAGGCAAACGACGTGGCAGTGGTCGACGACGGTACCAATACGGTGACCGCGACGATCCCGCTGTCCGGGATGCCCAGCGGTATCGCGGTGGATCCGGTGACGGACACCGTCTATGTCTCACTGACTACCTCGACTGTCACCAGCGAGCCTTCCGTCGTGGCGATAGATGGCGCGACCAACACCGTGACGCAGACGATCCCGCTGGCGGCCGGGTCGAACCCGGATGGTGTCGCCGTTGACAGCGCCACCAAGACCGTCTTCGTCGCCGAGGAAGCCGCCGCCGCGGTAGCCGAAATTAAAGAGGGGTCGAATTCGGTAACCACGGTCAGCACGGGCAGCGGAACGGAGCCGTACCAGCTGTCGGTCGATGAGACGCTCGGCGCTGTCTGGTTGGCCGACCAGAACGGCGAAGTCCAGGAAATCAGCGAGGCGAGCGACTCCGTTACCCAGACAATCGGCCTGGGCGGTGCAGTGGTGGACTCCGTTGCCGTGGACTCAGCTACCAGCACCGTCTATGCCGCAACTCCCGCCCATGGTGTCGCCGTCATCAACGAGACGTCAGGAGCCGTCGGCACTTACATCAACATCGCCGCATTCGCAGTAGCGGTGGACCCGGGCTCAGGCACGGTATTCGCGTCGACCTACCTTAGCTCACCTGGCACTATGTGGATCATTGACGCCAGCAGCAACACAGTCGTCGATACGATTCCTCGCGGCGGACTTCAGATCGCTGTGAACACGGCGACCGGGTCGGCATACGCTGCCGCGTACACGGCGCACACGCGTGGAGACTTCGTGCTGACGCCGTCGGCCGCGAACGCATGGTCGCCCATTGTTAACAGTGCGTCCGCGACGTTTGCTGTGGGCACCAGCGGCAGCTTCGCGATCGTCGGAACAGCGCTTCCCGCCGCGACGTACAGCGAGACCGGCGCGCTTCCAACTGGCGTCACGCTGAGTCCGTCCGGCGTTTTCTCGGGAACCCCGGCAGCTAGGACCGGCGGCTCTTATCCGCTCACGCTCACCGCCAGCAACGGCGTCGCGCCAGATTACTCCCAGGCCTTCACGCTGACCGTCGACGAGCCGCCCGCGATCACCTCCGCCAACCACGTGACCTTCACACAAGGTACTGAGGGCAGCTTTACCGTTACAGCCTCAGGCTCCAACACGCCGAGCTTCACCGAGTCGGGGGCACTGCCGCCCGGGATCACCCTGACCACGTACGGCGTGCTGTCAGGCACGCCAGAGTCAGCGTCGCCAGGGACCGGATCACAGGGCGACTATCCGATAACGATCACCGCGACCAATAGCGCCGGATCGGTAATGCAGGCCTTCACGCTGACCGTCTGGTCACCGCCCGCTGTAGGGATCGAGGGCACCGACGGCGAGCTATGGGTGCATACACCGCAGCTGAGTACGGGCTGGCTGCCGCTCGGCGGGAAGATCGTCGCACCGCCTGCGGTCGTCGCCATCCCCGTCGTAAGGGGCAACGGTGCCACGCTGCTGTTCATCGCCACTGGCACCGATCGCCATCTCTACATCCAGTCGTCCACAGGCTGGCAGAAACTCGGCCCCGCAACCGCCGAATGCATCGGCAGTCCCGCGGCCGTTGTCACCGGGACGGCCGATTTCGGCTACACCCTGACGGTGGCGTGCCGCGGCCTGAACAACGCGCTGTTCGAGAACACCGCAGCCGTGCCGGCCACCGGCCAGCCCCAGTTCACCACCGGGTGGATCAACCTCGGCGGCACGCTGTCCGCCGGCCCGGCCGCAGCGCCCGTCGGCGGGACCATGACCTTCTTCGTCCGCGGCACCAACGGCCAGATCTTCACCCGCACCCTGAACGCCGGCTACCAGCCCACGCCGTGGCGGTGCAACAGCGGGCCGGCCGCCTCGGTGCGCACCGATAACAGCACAACCTACTTCGCCTGCCAAGGCACCGACCGCGCCCTCTGGTACGCCTCCAACACCGGGACCGGATGGACCGCCGCGCAGTCGCTGGGCGGCACCCTGATCGGCAGCCCGGCCATAGCCGCCGACAGCACCGAAACCGCCATCCTCGCCGAAGGCACCAACAAGGTCGTCTTCCAGTACACCCTCCTCGGCGCCACCCCCGGCTGGACCAGCCTCGGCGGCGGCGTCGGCGGACCCGGCGGCGTCGGCGGCGCCGACCCGAACTGAGGTTGACAGGCTCTCAGGCGTCGTAGTCGACGGTCAGCTCGTCGGTGACCGGCAGCGACTGGCAGGTGAGCACGAACCCGGCGTCGAGCTCGGCCTGCTCGAGCGCGAAGTTCCGCCGCATCCGGACCTCACCGGACACCAGCCGGGCCCGGCAGGTTCCGCACACCCCACCCTTGCACGCGAACGGCAGGTCGGGCCGGGCCCGCTGCGCCCCGTCCAGCACCGCCGTGCCCATGGGGATCGTCACCGACGTCCGCCGGCCGTCCAGGATGACCGTGGCCTGGCACCCCCCGGTCACCGGCGCCTCGGCGTGCTGTTCCGGCTCGGGCGGGGTGTCCTCGACGTAGAACAGCTCCCGGTGGACCCGCCCGTTGGGAACGCCCAGCTCGGCCAGCACGTCCATCGCGTCGGTCACCATGCCGTAGGGCCCGCACAGCCACCACTGGTCGACGCTGGCCACGTCGCACAGCGCGGGCAGCAGCAGCCGCAGCCGCTCAGCATCCAGCCGGCCGCTGAATAGCTCGACCTCCTGCGGCTCGCGCGACAGTACGTGCGCCAGCTGCAGCCGAGCCGGATAGGAGTCCTTCAGGTCGGCGATCTCGTCGGCGAACATCACCGTGTCGGCGCGCCGGTTCCCGTACAGCAGCGTCGCATCCGACCGCGAGTCGGCCAGCGCCGATGCGGTGATCGACAGGACCGGCGTGATACCAGAGCCAGCCGCGATCAACACGTGCCGGCCCGGCACGCTCAGATCCGGGGTGAACGCCCCCGACGGCGGCTGGACCTCGATCCGGTCCCCCGGCCGCACCTCGTTCACCAGCCAGCCGGACAGCGCCCCGCCCGGCACCTCGCGGACGCCGATCCGCAGCGGCCTGCCCGCCGGCGCGCAGATCGAGTACGACCGCCGCTCGTCCCGGCCATCCATGAACCGGCGCAGCGTCAGCGACTGGCCGGGCGCGAACCGGAACTCCTCGGCCAGTTCGGCCGGCACGTCGAAGGTCACCGCTGCCGCGTCCGCGCACAGCCGGTCCACCCGCGCCACGGTCAGCTCGCGGAATTGCCGGCGCGCGGCGCGCGCCTCGCCGGCCGCGAGCGCGGTCACGTCAGATCTCCTTGATGTGCTCGAACGGCTCGCCGCAGGCGCGACACCGGCGCAGGTCCTTGCATGCCGTGCTGCCGAACGCCGCCGTCCGCTCCGTGTCCGCCGACCCGCACAGCGGGCAGGCGACCGGCGGGCCGGCTGCAAACAGTGTCAGCGGCACCGGGCCATCCGACCTTGGGACGGAACGGGGTGGCGCGATGCCGGCCTCGGCCAGCTTGCGGCGGCCGTCGGCAGTAATCAGGTCCGTCGACCAGGGCGGGCTCAGCATGGCTCGTACCTCGGCGCCGGCGAAGCCGGCCGCCGCGAGCCGTGACGCGACCTCGCGCCGCATGTCGTGCAGCGCCGGGCAGCCTGAGTAGGTCGGGGTGATGGAGACGATCAGCCGGTCGCCGTCGACGGTGATTTCCCGCAGGATGCCGAGATCGGCCACCGTCAGCGCGGGCAGTTCGGGGTCGGGGACCGCGGCGGCGATCTCCCACGCCTTGGTCAGCAGTTCCGTTGCGGTCAGCTCGGTTACCATGTCCCCCCCGGAATCGCCCGGGCCACGCTCTGCAGCTCGGCCAGCAGAAAGCCCATTGCCTCGGTGTGCACGCCGTCGCGGCCGGCCTGCCCGACAGTGCTAGCCCGGGGGGCCGACCCCCCGGAGCCCCCCGAAAGGCCCGGCAAGGCCGGCACCTCGGGCCAGTCCAGGGTGGCCTCGCCGAGCACCTGCGCCAGCGCGGCTGCGAACTCGTCCCGGAGCTGCGTCGGGTCCACGGCCACTCCGGCGGCCGCGAGCCGGCTCTCCACCGCGGTTGGCTCGAACAGCTCCGGCACCAGGGGCGCGACCGCGGCTACCGCGGCCACCGCGCGCTCGCGCGAATAGTCCGTCCCGTCGCCCAGCATGATCATCCACTGTGCCGCGTAGTCGCGGTGGTAGGTCAGCTCTTTCACGCCCTGCGCGGCGACGGCGGCGAGCACCGGGTCTGCCGAGCGGGCCAGCCGTGCGAGCAGCGCGAGCCGCCACGTGCTGAACACCAGCAGCCGCGCGATCAGCCCGGCAAAGTCGGCGTCGGCGACCTCGGCGAGCCGCACGTTGCGGAACTCGCGCTCGCCGCGGAGGAACGCGTAGTCGTCCTCGCTGCGGCCCGTGCCGTCCGCGGCACCTGCCCGCGTCAGCAGCAGTCTCGCCTGGCCGAGCAGGTCGAGCGCGATGTTGGCGAGCGCCGTCTCCTCTTCCAGTTCCGGCGCCCTGGCCAGCCACTGCTGCAGGCGGTGCGACATGACGAGGGCGTCGTCGCCGAGCATGAGACAGTAGGCGGCCAGGTCGTCGCCGTCGACCCCGGCCGGGACGCTGGTGTCGACGCCGGCCAGCGGATCGGTGAACCCGGTTCCGAACGCCCAGCGCTCGCTGTCGTTCTCCTCGGTGATCGCCTCGTACGCGGTGTCAAAGCCCATGTCAGTGCTCACCAGTCAGCTCAGATGTGCGGAACTGAGTCGGGGATCTCGTAGAACGTGGGGTGCCGGTACACCTTGTCGCCGCTCGGCGCGAAGAACGGGTCCTTCTCGTCCGGGCTGGACGCCGTGATGTCGGCCGCCCGGACCACCCAGATGCTGACGCCCTCGTTCCGCCGCGTGTACAGGTCCCGTGCGTGCCGCAGCGCCATCTGCGGATCCGCGGCGTGCAGCGAGCCGACATGCACGTGGTTCAGGCCGCGCTTGCTGCGCAGGAATACCTCAAATAGCGGCCAGCCTGATCGCGGCCGGGGGGACGCCGCGGCCACGTTCCGGTCTGATTGCTGGTTTGTCATGCCGCGGCCTCCTTGCGCCTGGCGGCGTGCGCTGCGGCCGCGTCCCGGACCCAGGCACCGCCGTCGTGCGCCGCGCGGCGATTCGCGATGCGCTCGGCGTTGCACGGGCCGTTGCCCGCAATGACGCGCTTGAACTCGGCCCAGTCGACCTCGCCGAAGTCATACCGCCCGCGCGCCTCGTTCCACCGCAGCTGCGGGTCGGGCAGCGTCACGCCCAGCGCCTCGGCCTGCGGCACCGACATGTCGACGAAGCGCTGGCGCAGCTCGTCGTTGGTGTGCCGCTTGATCCGCCAGCGCATGGACTGCTCGGTGTTCGGCGAGTCGGCGTCCGGCGGGCCGAACATCATGAGCGACGGCCACCACCAGCGGTTCGTGGCGTCCTGGACCATCTCGCGCTGGGCGGCGGTGCCGCGCATCATCGTCAGCAGCAGCTCGTAACCCTGGCGCTGGTGGAACGACTCCTCCTTGCAGATGCGGATCATCGCCCGCGCGTACGGGCCGTAGGACGACCGGCAGAGCGGCACCTGGTTGCAGATCGCGGCGCCGTCCACGAGCCAGCCGATGACCCCGACATCGGCGAACGTCAGCGTCGGGTAGTTGAAGATCGAGGAGTACTTCTGCTGGCCGGTGATGAGCCGGCTGGTGAGGTCCTCGCGGTCAGCGCCCAGCGTCTCGGCAGCGCTGTAGAGGTAGAGGCCGTGGCCCGCCTCGTCCTGCACCTTGGCCAGCAGGATGGCCTTGCGGCGCAGCGAGGGCGCCCTGGTCACCCAGTTGCCCTCGGGCTGCATGCCGATGATCTCTGAGTGCGCGTGCTGGGCGATCTGGCGGATCATCGTCTTCCGGTAGGGCGCCGGCATCCAGTCCCGCGGCTCGATCCGGCGCTCGCCGGCGATGGTGTCCTCGAACTGGCGCTCCAGCGCCGCCTCGTCCGGCTGCCCGGCGTCCGGCCTGGACATCGGCACGCTCCCTAATAACCGATCATTCGGTCAGTAATTATAGCCGAGCCGGGCCGGCGCGCTAGAGGCGTGGCAGCACCAGCTAGCCATGGATGGTTCCGGGCGCATCTGGTCGTTTCACTAGTGTGGTGTCGGCGGTGCCCCGCGGCTACGGGCGCGTTGCCGGCGGCCACCTCCTGATCTAGGCGTGAAAGACGGAGGGGCCCGTTGTGATAGAGGATGTCCCGAGTACGACCACAAGCGCGGTACGGGTCACTATGGACGGTCACATCGGCATGGATGCGCCGTACATGGACTGGGCGTTCACCCAGTCTCCCTTCGCCATGGCCATCCACGACCGGGACCTGCTGTGCCTGCGCGTCAACGACCGGATGTGCCACATGTTCGGCCTGACAGAGGATGACCTGCGCGGACGGCGGCTCACCGACGTCCTGCAAGGTCCCCAGTGGGACGCGATAGAGCGCACGATGCGCAAGGTGCTCGAGACGGGCGAGCCTACGCACCGGAGGACGTACCGCCGCATACCAGTCGAGAAACGCGAGCGCGCCTGGTCGGTGTCCGTCTCGCCGCTGAAGGACGAGGCTGGCCGCACCCAGGCGGTGTGGATCGGGGTGCTCAACATCTCCGAGCAGCACGCGGCCCGCCAGCGCCTGACCCTGCTGAACCACGCAGGTACCCACATCGGTACCACCCTGGATGTCACCAAGACCGCCCAGGAACTGGCCAACATCGCGGTACCGCAGTTCGCCGACCTCGCGATCGTCGACCTGCTCGACGCTGTGCTGCTCGCCGACGACACGAGCCTGGGACCGCCGCCAGGGACCGTCGCGCTGCGCCGTGTCGCGCACCAGTCCATCTTCCCGGGTGTCCCGGAGGCGGTGGTCAGGCCCGGAGAGCTCGATGTTCACCCGGAGTCGTATCCGCCAGCCCGTGCGCTCGCCACCAGCCAGACTGTATTGATCAGTGCGGACGATCCCGCGTTCTTCTCAGCGACCGGTCACAACCCTGCCCGGGCGGATGCGATCCGCAAGTTCGGCATGCACTCGATACTTTCGGTGCCGATCCGGGCTCGCGGGGTGACTCTCGGCGTCGCCGTGTTCGCCCGTGGCCAGCGTCCGGAACCGTTCGAGCACGACGACGTCCTGCTGGCGGAGGAGCTCACCGCCAGAGCCGCACTGTCGCTCGACAACGCATGCCGCTACACCCACGAGCGCACGACGGCTCTGGCCTTGCAGCGCAGCCTGCTGCCGCAGCGACTCCCCGAGCAGTCAGCCGTCGAGGTCGCCAGCCGGTACCTGCCGGCCGGCGCGAACGCCGGCGTGGGCGGCGACTGGTTCGACGTGATTCCCCTCTCCGGGGCTCGTGTCGCCCTCGTCGTGGGCGACGTTGTCGGTCACGGCATCCACGCCTCCGCCACCATGGGCATGCTGCGCACCGCGGTGCGAACACTCGCCGACGTCGATCTTCCGCCCGACGAGCTCCTCGTCCGGCTCGACGACCTCGTCGGCAGGCTCACGGCCCGGCCTGACGCCGGTAACGACGACGCCCCGGAGAATGACGTCGGTGCCACCTGCCTGTACGCGGTCTACGACCCAGTGTCCCGGCGCTGCAGCATGGCCCGCGCCGGCCACCCCATGCCGGCGCTCGTAACTCCCGACGGCGCGGTGACATTCGTGGACCTGCCGGCGGGTCCGCCGCTTGGCCTGGGCGGGCTGCCCTTCGAGAGCACGGAGATCGAGGTGGCGCCGGGCAGCGTCCTCGCGCTCTACACAGACGGCCTCATCGAATCCCGCGAGCACGACATCGACCTCGGGCTCGAGCACCTGCGGTGCGCACTGAGCCGTCCGGCGCCGTCGCTGGAAACCACATGCGACAACGTCCTCGAGGCCGTGCTCGGGGATGGTCACGCGGACGACGTCGCGCTGCTCGTCGCCCGCACGCAGGCACTGCAGAGCGACCGCGTGGCCACCTGGGACCTGCCCGCAGACCCGGCTGCCGTCGGCGATGCCCGCAAGCAGGTGGGCACGAAGCTGGCCGGCTGGGGCCTGGACGACGCGGCATTCGTCACCGAACTCGTCGTCAGCGAGCTCGTGACCAACGCGATCCAGCACGCCGAGAGCCCGATCCAGCTGCGCCTCATCCG
>Ga0123355_10017593_pt1 | contig 11305 bp, 7 predicted proteins | sample TergutEmb28metaG_3_FD_89872 | JGI IMG/M metagenome (GOLD analysis project Ga0123355, IMG submission 89872) | Embiratermes neotenicus P1 segment gut microbial communities from Petit-Saut dam, French Guiana - Emb289 P1 | ecosystem: Host-associated > Arthropoda: Insects > Digestive system > Gut ...
CATGGAAGGTGATGTAAATGGTTTGGTGGGTTTTTTGAATTAAACGGGGGGGGGGGGGGGTGCGGGAACAGGACGATGGATGGATGTAATGGTTGTGATGTTGTGATGTTTGCTGGAGTTGACTGTGAGCGCCGTACGGTGAATGAAATGGCTTGCTGTAGTTAACTGTGTGAGAACAGGACGGTGGATGTAATGGTTGTGATGGTTTGCTGGAGTTAAATGTGTAAGGCCAGGTTGGTTGAGATAATGGTTGTTATTGTTGACTAGAGTTAACTGTGTGAGGGAGGACGGAGGATGTAATGGCTGTGATGGTTTGCTGTAGTTAACTGTGTGAGGGCAGGACGGTGGATGTAATGGCTGTGATGGTTTGCTGTAGTTAACTGTGTGAGGGCAGAACGGTGGATGTAATGGCTGTGATGGTTTGCTGTAGTTAACTGTGTGAGGGCAGGACGGTGGATGTAATGGCTGTGATGGTTTATTGTAGTTACCTATGTGAGGGCAGGAGGGTGGATGTAATGGATGGGAGAGTTTACTGGAGTTAACTGTGTGAGAACAGGAAGGTGGATATAATGGTTGTGATGGTTTACTGCAGTTAACTGTGTGAGAGTAGGACGGTGGATATAGTGGCTGTGATGGTTTACTGCAGTTAACTGTGTGAGAGCAGGAATGTGGATATTATGGTTGTGATGGTTTACTGCAGTTAACTGTATGAGAGCAGGACGGTGGATATAGTGGCTGTGATGGTTTACTGCAGTTAACTGTGTGAGAGCAGGTCAGTGGATGTAATGGCTGGGATGGTTTGCTGTAGTTAACCGTGCGAGGGCATGAGGTTGAATATAATGGTTGTTATGGTTTGCTGGAGTGAAATGTGTGAGAATAGGACAGTGGATGTAATGACTGTGATGGTTTGCCGTAATTAACTCTGTCAGGCTGGGAGGGTGCATGTAATGGCTGTGACAGTTTGTTGGATTCAACTGTGTGAGTTCAGAACGGTGGACGGAACATTTTTAATGGTTTAATGGCGTAAATAAACTATGGGATTTATTGGATAGATATTGATATTGAGTGTATCAGAAACTGATCAGTCAGTTGTAATTATTTGTGTAGGTGCACGCACACACACACACACTCACACACACACACACTGCTTATATTTTAGTGTAATTCCGTGTTTTTCTAGAATAACCAACACACAGATAAATTTAAACTGCATTTCTTGCAATAAATTTGAAGTCACAACATACAAAATATTTAGTATCATCAACACCTCTAGCCACATGTATAAGGACATTAAACAGGACCCACATTAACCACTTATGAAAGACAGAGTGGTTATTGAAGACAACAGTATGAGGTGAGGGGCGAACCAGAAGGTCTATGAGTGAAAGACAGGGTGGCTACTGACTTGAGAGCTGCTGGAAGAAGTGAGATGAAGTGCGAACCGTCGTTGGTCCACACCTCTTGGTTGGGGATCTGTGGTCTACCAAGAGAACGAATGTACAGGCTGTAACAGCTGACAGTTGTCGTATCATTCAGGTACTGCACTGACCGCTAACTTTGATGTCACTTGGATGTGAACGAGTGCAGCAAGTTACATTACGTTATTGCTGTTTGCAAGAAGAAAAGAAAGGCCGTGCACCTATAACGTTATATTGAGGAGCGTTCGTGCTAAAATTGGCGGGTTTCGAATTTTCTCGTAAGCCACTCAAAAGTGGCGCTATTGCATGGACGTGGAGAAAAGCCAAATCTTCTAGGATATGCTGTAATTTTGGTAGTGCAGGTAAAATCTCACTAACCATAAATATCGCACTTAGTCAAAGAGTGACCGAATTTAGCGCCGTTGTTAGGGCACAGTAAAGATATTTAAACAAATTATGATATTTGGGCAGCCAGTGCACTTAAATTACGTGCAAAGTTTGGATGATACTTCACAGCAGGTGGACACTGTTATTGAAGGCGAAAAAATATTTTTACAGGCCGATGTCATCGTATTGGTAGATAAAATGCAAAGAGCTAAGCAGTTAAATACAGCTTATAGCCTTGAGTCTCCGGTAGCCATCATTCTCATTCACGTGTTCTTCAAACTTTACAATTTACACTGTCATGTCTTATCAAGAATTTGAAGCACGTAAGCGCACAAACAACACCGTGTACAGTAAATTTTGACATTTAAGTGTATCAAAGTACAAACTGTTTTTAATCCAGTTTAAAATTAACAACTCTCATTATCACCCTAACACATACCGTAATGTATTACTGCAATAACTAACTACATTCAGTGTGCAATCTTACTTCGAAAAGCCACTCATGGCACTGCCAGTTCTGACGGAGATCACAAGTTTGTATTGAGTAAAATAGCGAAAATTTGTACCTTATTTCAAGGCATCTCAATAAAAGATATAATCCATATTTGTTATGTACCAACATTAATATCATTATCCCAAAAATATCTACATTTTTTTCCACCGAGGTTTTCTACAGTAAGCTACATACAGGATACAGTATTTGTGTATGTCTCAAATTTTTCCTCCATCCCTGCTGCTGTCTCTTGGTTTAGTCGCAATAAAAGAAAAATATTACTGCCCAGTTTTGAATACAGAGGGAGCCAACGTCACTGTGCGCCTGAGCAACAGTGGCGCTGCACTGTGCTGACAGTGGGGAATTCCCACACACAGAAGGCAGTATTTGGCTGCGTGACCTCAGTCACAGAGCCCCAACACTTACAATCGCTATACTGTCAGCCAGCCTGGCTGTACATTCATTCACTGACACTCATGCACTACACAAATCCTACTACCGACAGCTGAACAGTAACTTTTCCCGCACTCTGTACCTCAGACACATATCACGGTACACAATGCATATTATTTGAAGGAACATAAACAGCGTTATAACTTCCTAAAATAGGTGAGGCTTGTGTCACTATGGTTTCAAAACTCCGCAAGCCCGCCATGTTGTTCATATATACTAGGGAACGGACAATTATGATGTTTAGATGAAGTTCAAATGAATTACGTCATACATCTTGTCAGTTTCAAGAGATGAAGCGAACGGACACTCAGACGGGTGATAATGTATTATAAGCCGCATAATGCTTGGCTTTATGGGAAGGAAATTTTTGTATTATATTAAAGTAAAATTTAACATCACCTTGCTGTTTCTGTGTCTGTCCGTCTGTAACATTTATATTTCTGAAACATGTGACCTTGTATTAGAAATCCTGGTGTGAACATTATGATGAAATTCGGGGGCACTGACTAATAACAAAGTGGAAGACACGCGAACTTTGGTGGTGTGAACAGTACTGCTGGCTGGTCATATTCTTTTTACTCAAAGATCGTGGACAAATGTAGAAATTTATTAAGTTATATAGTTATTGAATGTAAAATACCAATATGGCGGCTTTGCTTCTGTACTGTTGAGTTTCCCGTTGCGTTGAAAATGGATGGTTGGGAACAGTCGGGTGAATTTTGATACGAAATAAACCACATAAAACCTACACATATCATACAAAAAATTGTTCATTAAAATATACATGGGATTTTGTGAACATGTGCGGTACAGACCACAAGTTTAATGCTGACATAAAATGTGGCGATGCCAATGATTCATTAAAGAATTAAATTTAAAACTATTACTCCTACTACCACCACTACTACTACTACTACTACTATTACTACTACCACTACTACCACTACTACTACTATTACTACCACCACCACTACTACTACTACTACTACTACTACTACTACTACTACTATCACCACCACCATCATCACTACCACCACCGGTAATAATAATAATAATAGTAATAATAATAATAATAATAATAGTAATATAACACCACAAATCTAATGATATGCTTGTTTTTCTGTACTAAACCACTTGTTTCTCTGTGCTTCACTCAGTTTCCATTATGCGCTTTCCGAAACCAATTGCGAAAACTTCATTCCTTACGTCTGTCCGTGCGTATGCTTTACAGCGACTACTACCGGGCGGCTGCCCGCACTGTTTTCCTATTGATTGTACTGCCATATTGCTTGTTTGATTAAAAAGGGAGAACAAATTATACTTTACATGGGGCAAAAGGACTTTATAGTCTGTGACATTTATTGTGCGTTATAACTGAGACAGCCTCTTCTTCGCAAGGCATGTATTGAGGCTGAAGAGCCAGTTGATCATCGCAAATTATAGGATTAAGCGACCGGCTTGCCTACATTCATCAAGAGATATAGCCTCATATCTCACCATCTACGATATCTTGATAATCTTGATAATTGATAATCGATTGTAAATTAGCTTATGGTGTATAAATTCTGACGATGTTAGGTGGAGCTGTGAATTTTCAAATGTGTTACGTGCTGTAAAACGGAAGTGTGTGAAAAATACTGAGGTGCAGATAATTACCAATTATAGTTGTTAGATCAGTAGTTTGCTTGCCAGACATTTATTCACAAAATTAGTAAGTACAGTATTTATTGTTAGAAAATTTATTGTGCACATCTAACCTATCTGCCAAAATAAGGTTTCTTGGTTTGAATTTCTATAGTTCGTACACGTTTTTAATTACCCATTCGTAATTATAATACTTATTTCGCAAAATAAAGTTTCCTTCAACCCGACAATGCTCTGTCAGCTAATTTTAAACTTGTTTGAAATTGAATTCATGATGACACACCGGTTGCAAGACACGGTAAGGGGAAGTTTGTCTTTGAAAGCTAAACACTAGCTGTTATAGAAACAGAATGGGAAGCTACCAAAATGAAGCTGGACTGTAGTCTAGGAATGTACTGTGTGGTCCATACATGTTGCGGCGAGAGTCGTTTGTCAGAATTATGTTAATAATAAGAGAAACGTGTTATGTGCAGGCCGTGTTGGTCCATATTTTTCGACCTAGTTTTCTCGCCCAAAGTGTTGGACAAAATTTTTCTTCTTCGACATCCGAGTCTTTCCTTGGTGTTAGAGGGAAATGCTGATGGTCGATATACGGTTCCTCGCGGAAGCCTTCTGTACAAATATGTATTGAGTTTTATGTGTCCCTACAACATAGGCCGCTGTTCAAATTTTTTGTGCTAAAGACGCTGGTCTGGCATTTATTATTAGTATTATTATTACTATTATTATTATTAACTGCAATTGAGTTGTCGCTCGTTGTCGGTAGTCCTTACACTAGTACAAACAAAACAAATAAGAATAAATATACATAAACGAAACAATACGAAAACACAGTACACACAATTAAAAGACACAGTAAATACAAGCATACATATTGCCAAAACACCCACACATTACAAAACCAAAACATACGCACCCCCATACATTACAAAACCCACACAAACACACCTTCACACATTACAATGCCCACGCATACACACACCCACACTTTACAAAACAAGTTAAAACAACCACAGATCAAGTTAAAAAAACACAGTACTAGATATACCCAAATGAAACAATCACAATGTAATCAAGTACCCTCAGCATAAAATCACCCTAATGTACTGTATATGGCACTTTTATCCCAAAGAACTTCACCGTAACTCACTTCACTTCGCTTCAAAACAAATCACTTCACATATATCACGTCAGTTCACTCCACATCACATCACATCACATCACTTCTTTACCTTCAGTCCCCTCTTGATTTCCGTAGCTTATAACTACATTCTTAAACCTCTTTCTAAACTTGTTTAGTTTACAGGGGAAAGACGCTAGTAAGCTTACAGGTAATGGGTTCCAGCTTTTAATGGTCCTGTTTACGAAGGGATATTTACTACCATCTGTTCTTTGTTTCCTAGTCCTAATTTTCCGTATGATCTTCCGTACTCAGGTAGCGTGGTTTTAGAAGTCTATCGCTTTCCAAGACCGTCTCTCGGTTTAGCCTCGAAACGGGCACATATTCGGGCTGTCAATCTATGCTGTGCCAAAGTTTCCCAACCCGACTCATTTATATTATTTGGAAATTTAGCCGCTCTCTTTTGCACCGGATTTAAAGCGCTTACCTGACCCTCTCTGTATGGGTCCCAACACACTGCTCCATACTCAAGTATCGGTCTCACTAGTGTCGTATAAGCTAATCGTTTCGTATTATTGTTATTTCCCTTTTTGGGTATACGTATTATGTTATGAAGAGCCTTCAATGCTTTTCGTAGTGTGTAATTGGCACGATCTGCCCAGTTTAAATCTTGCGCATAATTATTCCTAAATATTTATAGCTACTTGCTTCCGCCATTAGTTGATCCTCAAAATAATACCTTATTCGTTCCCTCACCCTAGCTTTTGTGAAGCTTACTGCTTTACTTTTGCTTGGATTTATCTTCATTTCATTTTCTACCGCCCATTCCCCTAATCTGTTTAGGGCCGTCTGTAAATTATCAGTGTCACTACTATCCGTTATTTTCCTGTATATTAATTATATGCGAACAGCCGTATATTAGACCCAATGTTTCTCCAAATATCATTAACATATGCTAGGAGTAGTAGAGGACCTAACACCCTCCCTTGCGGAAATCCTGAGGTTACTGTGACTTCAGATAGTTGCCCATTTACTCTAACTCTCCAAGAACGTCCTAAGAGAAATTCCTTTACCCATACAACTACCCCGTAATCCACTCCGGTTGCCGCTGTTTTCGTAAGCAGCCTATCATGTGGAACTAAATCGAATGTCTTTGAAAAATCTATTATTATCGCGCCTATCCTGACTCCCTCATCCAATGAATCCGCGATCTCCTGACAAGCCGTAACTACTTGACTTTCGCATGAGTTCCCTTGTCTAAAACCTTCCTGACCTCATAACCACCCACTCTTTTCCAAGACTTCTTTTAGGTACCCTGCTAGAACGTGTTCCGTTTGTTTGCAAACCACCGAGGTTAAGATGACCGGTCTATATTTTCCAACTACCGATCGATCTCCCCCTTTGTAAATGGGAACCTCTATAGCTTTTTTCCAGTCACCCGAGACAGCATTGTTATTCATCGTAATATCCAGCAATCTCGCGAGGTATGGAGTCATGGCTTCCCGCCTAATTTTAAAATTCCCCCAGGAGTGCCATCTTGCCCGATGGATTTCTTTCTCCCGATTGCTGATAATCGCTTCTTTGTAATGTTAAAACTAATGATGAAGGGTTTAGCTGATTGTGCTTGTTGAATTTGCGGGTCCTTGCTTTCGAAACTGAATAGAAACGCACAATAACAGTTTAGGAGTTTGGTCTTTCCTAATGTACCTTTAATGAGCTTGCCATTATGGTCCTCAATCGCCGGAATATTTGCTCTGTTTCTTAATGACGTTTAACATACTTATAAAACTATGGTCAGCATCTGCCTTCGTTTTGTAAGGCCGAACGTAAAAATGTTTCCCGAGACTTCTTCTTTGCTAATAGTAACTCCTCGGATAATCGTTTCAGTTCCGCTTGGTAAGGCTGCCCAAATTTTCTCTTTTTGCACATTTTTCTAACTTTTACCTTAGCTGTTTTATTTCATTATTATAGTATTCAGGGTCGGGATTATTACTCAGAATTTTTTAAATACATTGCGTTTGTTACCATCGAAAAGTGTATGGCGGTTTTGAACGGTTTCAAACCTTGCTTTATGTAAGATCATAAATGAACCTTTTCTGATGTGTCATATACCACGAAGAGCAAATTATTGAAATTAAAATTGAAAGGCCCATATATAATGTGTTGGTGTCAATCTTTATTTCTAGCCGTCCCTGCAGGTCACAGAGCATTTTATTTGCCTATTTTTAATTGCAAAATTGTAACTTAAAATGTAAGGTGTTGGCCATTTTCTGAATTACATCCATATCAATCCAGTGTACTTACCGTACATATGAGCAAACATTGAAATAATTCCATGTGTTTTATAGACTTGGTTTATATGCTCACGGAATGTAATATGAGGGATTTTTTTAAGTGTGCTTTTCGCTTTCTGTTAACATCGGTATAGATGTATTAAGATGCCAGTTTACGTAACGCCGTACGTGTGTTTTGCATTGCATTCCGTTCCACAGATGCTGCAGATTAACATCGTGCATCATCATGCTACTGTTTCAACAGAACATTTCATTTTTTTTTTTTTGGAATGCAGCTGAACGTCAACCTGATGTCAGCACAGTAAACTATAAACTACATCCAAGAGTTCAGAATTGTCAGTCTTGTTTGGAGATGGTTCGGAGTGCTTACGAATGTTTAGTGTGTCAAACAAGGCTCAAACTGCAAATAGGATCCCTGGATGTAAGATTATTTTTTGCCGAATTTCGTACCACAAATCTGGGGTATTTACACACTGTACCACTGCAAAGCAGATAAAATGGGTCATGCAGACGGGGAAGTCTTTTATTTGGCTCCTTTAACCAACATCCCCAAATACATCCCCTTATGTAGTACTGAAGGTAGTTCACAAATACACCAGACGTAACTGCGTATTAAGGCTTTATTTTCACTTCTCAAGAGAGTTCTACATTTTTATACTATATTTTACACATTCACAGCAGCGGACAAATTGAAAGTTCTGGGAGTTTAAAAGCCCAACATGACGAGAGCGGCGACAGCTGTTTGGAAGCCTGCATTGTAATCTGTGGCTACTTCGTTGTGGACGAAATCGCCGCGACTGTCCACGTAGTAGTCGTTTTCATCTGGACCGCCCACCAAAGCTCCGGTGAGAACGTAGTAGTTTGGACCCGGACTGTTCATATCACACAAGGCCGGCTTGGGTGGGCATGAACTGCAAAAATATTTATCTTAAATGACACTGCCTTGATTGATAGAATTTGTCGTGGTTTTTGAATGACTTCTTCTCCACTTTTTCATTCCCTTTTTACTGCCCTTTCGGACGCTGGAGATTTCCGATGTCGAATGAATATTTAGTATGGCGTACAGTTCATTGCCATCAGTAAGAAATTGAAAATATGCAGCATACCGTGGCACAAATCATGTACCCGCTGTGGACGACGATGCAGGCAAAGAGGCTACAGCCATCAGATGTGGCATGACGTTGGACTGGAATTGGTGGAAGGCAACAGGACCAGACTTGCAAGCAAATACGATAACTGAAAATCTTCACCTATGATATAATAACCTCAGCAGGGCTGGGCCAGAGGAAGACTTCGGAATGTGGAAAATGACGCATCAGACCCACACAAAAAGTACACTGCGGCCGTCTCGGATTTGGACCCCTGCAGCACAGTTAGTTACCGCAAAACACTAGACGGTAGCCAGAAGGGGGGAGTTTGTGATTATCCGCCGCGGGTCGCAACCAGACTTTCATTTCTGACGTTGGTCCACATGATTTAGGTAGGTACGTACAGTGACGCAATATGAGATATACATTGGTTCTTTGTGATAATCGTTCTTACATCAGTACGTTGGCAGGGTAATGTCACCTTCAGTGCAGAGGGTTGAAACAAACACAGGTTTATACAAAATAAATCGAATTTCGTACGAAAGTCCAGCAACTCTTCGTGGCCATCGAGAAGGCGATGTTATGGTGGATCTAATATTAAGGTTTCTTGTTGCCCCGCGCTTTCTCTTAATTTTGAAATTTTTTTCCCCCGAATATAAAATATATTTGGCAATATACGAATTGAGCATAAGGAGCTAAATGTCTACATAATGGGCTGAAGATTATTCAAAAATACAAAGAATTTTCACTGTTCCTAAGATCGAGAAGCTCCACGAATGTTACACTTCGACACTGCTAGGAATATATAATGAATTGGAAAGGGACCACTAAACGTAACTGCTGACGTTTCAAAATGAAAGTGAGAACTGTCGAGTAGTCACATTAATAATAATAATAATAATAATAATAAGGGCTAAATGGCTATGGGAGAGGTAGTACCTTTGTAAGAGGTTGACCTTGCACTGGTCCTCACCAGCCCAGGTGTGCAGTAGTGCAACTTGAGGCACTAGCCACTCACTTCCCTGCACACAAGACTGTCCGTGCGTAGTAACTACATCCGACAAGAGGTGAGCCTGTTTCAACGGAACACGGCGGATCTAGAGGAGTAAACTTCGAAAAAAAATCCCCTAGTCCAAGGTGTGCACTACCGTGCAGAGGGACTACAGATGCATCTGCGGTGGAGGGTAAGAAACCAAGAATGGTGAACTTCGAGAAGTGGCGACCCTCGGATTCAAGCAGCCTTACTGTGGCAGGCGGGGCTATACTGCAGTGGACAGAAGACATCCCTAGCTACTCGTGGGACAGCGATGATGATTAGAAAACAACATTTAATACACAACCAGGAAGAAGGAAAGAGCAGAGGTCCTCTGACAGCACTGAAGAGAATGGTAACCGTACCGAGGAAACTCAATATGGACCATCTCAAAGTCCACCTAACATCGGAGTCGGGCAAGAAAATGGAAATAAATTGAACACACGAATCCGATGGAGCCGAGAGGAGATGAAGGAAGTGTTGTGGTGTTTCAAGTACATTAAAGAAAAGACATTAAGAGAAAACTATAAGGAAGTATATTAATTATGGAGAGAGAGGAACACAGTAACGAGAATGAATATAGATGCAAAAGCATTGTTAAACCAGAAGAACTACATCTTAAAAGTTCAAAGAATAACGACTGTTGAAATTGATGAGATAAAAGAAAATATTAGTCCTAAAATAGGGGTTGAAACAGAAGATTACACAAACGAGGTGAATGGTGACAAAATGGATAAAAATGTTATAGAACACCAGAAGAGAGACCAAGAAAACGAAAATACTGACCTTGGTAAAGTAGAGAATAACAAACATCCAAGTGCTGAAGGAGATCAGCACACAGTTAAGAATAAGTTAAAGGAAGACCTTCAAATAATGTGGCATAAGCTGCCAAAACTAAAAACAAACAGCAAATTTATAAAGCTTCAAGAAGAAATAAATGGAGTAATTGAAGAACTTTTAGAAGAAGACAAAATGAATATAACAGATATAAACAACCTGATTACGCTGCAGCCGCAATCATGACACAAACACTGGATGAGCCCAGTAAAAGAAGCAAAAATAGAAGACATGTTAAGTTCTGGAAAATACGAATGCAGAAACAGATAAGCAGCTGGAGAAAAGAGTTATCAATAATAGCTGAAACTGGAATAGGCTGTGATAATGGAAAGCTTAACAGGAAAAAGAGGAAGATTTTTAAAAAATATAGAGTGACAAATGCTAGGGAAGTTGCACAGTTGACAGAAACTTTGACGCAGAAAGTGCAAGCAAAAGCCCAAAGAATTAGAAGGTATGAAAAAAGGGAAACCCAGTATAGTCAGAATAAGATGTTTAAAGAAGACACTAAAAGATTTTACAGAAACCTGGGCATGAAAAA
>Ga0123355_10017594_pt1 | contig 11305 bp, 10 predicted proteins | sample TergutEmb28metaG_3_FD_89872 | JGI IMG/M metagenome (GOLD analysis project Ga0123355, IMG submission 89872) | Embiratermes neotenicus P1 segment gut microbial communities from Petit-Saut dam, French Guiana - Emb289 P1 | ecosystem: Host-associated > Arthropoda: Insects > Digestive system > Gut ...
AACTTTGGTACTTTGATTCCGAATAAGGGAACTTCCTTTCCATTAAACAGATTCATAATACTTTTCTGAGAAAAGTCATTGATATGGTGTGGAATTTTTGCTTCCAAAAAATCACCTCTTTCATTGGATTTAAAATACCCCCCTGTATTATAAATACGAAAAAAAAGAAAAAACTCCTTCCCAAAATCGGTGTTTTCGTGAAATTTACACACTTTTTAAACAATTGTGGCAGTTTTTTGTAACTTTTGCAGATTTAAAGCGACAAAACACCTATACTTCTCGGAGCCACTTAATAGGAAACCAACACTGATTTAAATTGCTTAACTGAGCATTGGTGGAGTTACGCTTGAAGCTCGTGGGGTATTCAAAAAAGTAAGGGATAAAAAAACAGGTAGATCCAACACCACCTGTTACTTCGGCAACTACAACTTATACATGACATATGTGGACGCAATATTCTCATTGCCAATGAATTATTCTTCATTAATGATAAAAGCTGAGCCAACCGTCTGGAGAAAGTTTGACAGCGTATTGTAATAAGATTCCTAATTCGTGATCTGCTAAAAGCTTCTCAAAGTTGGGCAAGTTTTCGGGATTAGAGGTTAATATCTATTTACCGCTTAAGCATGTATTTTAAAGAAGTTGGATAAAAATTTTTTTTGATTCGTCGCTGGGGCATTTGGGGTGGGTGTTTTAAAACACGGGATTATGAATCCTTCGTACAGATTATTGTATACCTTGGTAGGGAGATTTCTTTAAAAGTTTCCCACAGCTTTTTCCACAAGAAAGAACTTTGTAAATCCGTCTTGTGTTTGTAAACACTTCCAAGCTATTTAAGTGTGAGCAGTCAAGGATACTGCTTTTTTTGTTTTTCTTATTTTTTAAGAATAATATTTTAAAAACAACACCAAGATTGTAAAATAATGCTTTTTATTCTATTTAACTACAAATTTCATGCTTTTTCTTCAAATTTTTTTTGACTTTTATGAACTACTCCTGTATAATATGGTTGATAGCGATAGAAATGCTTAACTATAATGTTAAGAATTCCCCTATTTTATAAAAGTCTTAAAGGTATTAACTTTACGACATTTTGTTGAGTTGGTATCGCAGATGCATTAAAATTGAATACCCTTTGGGGTGAGATTCGACCTTATGAGATCTACAGTTTAGCTGTTCAATCACATGTTCGGGTTTTGTTTGACTAGTTATACTTTGGATGTGAATGCAAAGGGAATTTTGAGTATTTTTAAAGGTGGCACGAAAGAGAAGACAAAAGAAACCGCGAGTGTATCAAGTGGTATGTTAGCGGTTAATAGGATTTTGCTTAATCATGAATTGGAATGTCGTGGGGAGACTTTTGTTACTCGTAGGTGATAAACATGAAAGTTTGTTTGGTGTGTTCAAGTGGTGGACACTTGACACATTTATATTTGCTAAAAGAGTTTTGGAAAAACGAAGAGCGTTTCTGGGTAACGTTTGATAAGCCTGACGCACAAAGCATTTTAAAGGATGAAACACTGTATCCATGCTGTTTTCCAACTAATCGCAACGTTAATAATCTAATTAAAAACACTTTCTTGGCATTTAAGATCCTTCGAAAAGAACGACCAGATGTGATTATTTCTTCAGGAGCTGCTATTGCTGTTCCATTTTTCTATTTGGGAAAATTATTTAAAGCTAAAACAGTTTATATTGAGGTTTTCGACAGAATAGATGAACCGACGATGACAGGCAAACTAGTATATCCTGTGACTGATAAGTTTATTGTCCAGTGGAAAGAAATGGAAAAAATTTATCCCAAGTCAATTAACTTAGGAGGAATATTTTGAATGATTTTTGTTACTGTTGGTACGCATGAACAGCAATTTAATCGACTGATTAAAGAAATTGATGGATTGATTAGAGATGAAAAAATCACTGATACAGTTTTTATGCAGATTGGTTATTCGACTTATAAACCGGAGTATGTTCAATGGGCAAATGTTATTAGTTATGAAGAGATGCGTAAGTACGAAGAGGTGTCTGATGTTATCATTACACATGGTGGACCAGCAACTTTTATGAGTGTGCTTAGTAAGGGGAAAACGCCCATTGTTGTACCACGGCTTAAAAAGTTTGGAGAACATATCAATGATCATCAATTAGACTTTGCACAAAAGGTTAAAGCCCGTGGTTATGACATTTTAATAGTAGAAAACGTAAATACTTTGTTAGAAGCTATAGATCTTGCTAAGTACAGTGTAAAAACTATGATTTCTAATACAAATCACTTTAATAGGGATTTTAAAGAAGTTATCAATGACTTAGCGAAGGAGTATAAAAATGAAAAAGGTAGGAATTATGTCGATGCAAAGGATTTATAATTACGGATCTTTTTTGCAAGCATATGGTTTGAAAAGCTTAATTGAGGAAATTGATGAGACTGCACAAGTAATATTTATTGATTACCGTCCAGGCAAAGTGTTAATAGAAGAAGAGATTAAACAGGAATCATCTTCAGGTATTGCAAGAGTAATGTCAAAGTTACGTGAGTATAATCAAGCAGGTGCAAAGCTAGGAGATAAAATTCGTTTTTTTAATCATAAAAGAACCTATGCTAAAAGGTTCTATCCACTCTTAGGTGTTACAGATAGTTTAAATCATTCTACAGAATTAGATATTCAAATAATCGGAAGTGATGAAGTGTTTAATAGTGTGCAATCCAATGTTAATGTAGGATATTCCAGAGATCTTTATGGACATAATAGCGAGGCTGAAAAATTAGTTTCTTATGCAGGATCTTTTGGGAATACTACATTAGAAAAATTGGAAAAATATAGAATAAAAGACGAAATAGCAGAGGTTTTAAAGAATTTTGACTCAATTTCTGTTCGTGATATGAATTCATATCAAATCGTAACTAAATTGATTGGTAAAGAACCTATCTTAAATATAGATCCTGCTTTAGCTTATGATTATATGAATAATGAAAAAATTCCTAAACAAAGACTTTTTCAAGAAAGGTACATGATTGTATATGGATATTCTGGTAGATTTAATGAGATAGAAAATGATTATTTAAGAAAATATGCTAAAAAAATAGATGCAAAAATTTTATGTTTTGGAGGAGTGCAAGGTTGTTGTGATAAGTTTGTTGACTGCACCCCTTTTGAATTACTAGCATATTTTAGGGATGCAGAAGCGGTAGTAACTGATACTTTCCATGGAACAATTTTTTCAATTATTAATGAAAAATCATTTGCAACAGTTATACGTAAGAGTGAAGAGAAATCTTATGGAAACGAGGAGAAGTTAGGATTCTTACTTGAAATGATGAAATTATCAGACCGTAGAGTGAAGAATTCTGATTTTTCTGCTGTGTTTGATCGACCAATTGATTATACGGTGACAAATGAGATACTCACGCATCAGAGAAGTAAAAGCCGTTGTTACCTTAAATTAATTCTAGAGCATACACCCAATAAGTCAAATTAAGCAAATATTTGACGCATTTTCATATGATACAAATATAATGTGAATAGGGCTACAGCCTTTTCACGATTTATTTTTTTAAGTTGACTCAAGGCAGATATTTAAGGCAAGTGCATTTAAAATGCTAGCCTATATTGTTCATTGATAGTTTTTTTTCGAAAAAAAGTGCTACGATTTGATTTTCTTACTAATCTTAATTAGATGAAATGTATAATTCAGACACTATAAAAATACCATGAACTCCTCATGATAATTAAGATTAATTTTATGATATCTGTAACTTCTATAGGTACAGTGCTTTCATTTCATTACTCACTGGAGCATGATTCAGAATTATACTTAATAGGAAGGTCGATAAAATGTTTGAAGATATTACAGTTACTGTTATAGTACCGATTTATAATGTTGAAAGGTTTTTATCAGTAACAATTGAATCAATTATTTATCAAACTCATGAAAATCTTGAAATAATACTAGTGAATGATGGATCAAAAGATAATTCGGGTTTAATAGCAGATTCTTATTATGAAAAAGATGATCGAATAAAAGTTATTCATAAAAAAAACACTGGGGTGAGTGATACTAGGAACATAGGTTTGGATCATTCTACTGGGATATATGTAACATTCGTAGATGCTGATGATGTTTTGGCAAAAGATTATATTGAATACTTATTAAGATTATCAGTTAAAAATAACGCTGAAATTTCTTTAACTACTTCTTTTTTTACTAGTTTCAATCTTAAACAGAGAAAAAGGTTAAGTGTAAAGAAATTAACGTCAGAAGATGCAGCGGAATATATTCTCTTGTATAAAATGGGAATAGGAGTTTGGTGTAAATTATTTTCCAAAGACTTTTTAGATAAAAATAATATTAGGTTTATTAGTGAATTAGCTATTGGTGAAGGTTTTAATTTTAATATGGCAGCATTTCAACGTGCAAATGAGATTGTAGCAGGAAATAAGAAGATATATACATACCGAAAAGATAATTCTGAAAGCGCAACAGCTCGTTTTTCGGAAGAAAAATGGATCAATGGTTTGTATGCAATTGATAGAATTAAAGAAGACTTAATTTTATCTACTGACAGACTAAAAAAAGCTTGGAATTTTGCTTATTGGCGGACGCATTCAGACGTTTTTGATTTAATCATTCTAGCTTCTGGTAGTAAGCAATACTCTGAGATGTATAAAAAAAGTTTAAAGATAACTAGAAAATTTGCATATATTTCTCTTATAGTTCCTACAACATTAAAGCAACGCCTCAGAGCGATTGTTATGGGGATATTTCCACATATAATACCTTTCCTGATGATACTTAGGCGAAATATCTATAGTGCAAAAATTAAACAAGTAAAATAAAGTAATTGGAGGAAAACCTAAATTTAGTTGTGTTGGAGGAGTGAAGTATGAAAGTTCTAGTAATAAATACTGATGTATTTAAACAAAACGGTATGTCTACTATAATTATGAATTACTATCATCAATTAAAGAAAAAAATCAGTTTAGATTTCACCTCAATTGGTGAAATGGATTTTTTTTTCCAAGAACAGATTGCAAAGAAAACTAATGTTTATCTCCTTCCTCCAAGAAAAAAAAAAGTATTATCTTATATTTTGGAATTAAGAAAAGTTGTAAAAGAAAACAATTATGATATTATTCATATACATGGAAATTCTAGTCTAATGGCGATAGAACAATTTGCTATAAAAAATATGGGCAATTTTAAAGTAATTGTACATTGTCATGGTTCTCAAAGTAATTATGGATTTATTGAAAAATTTACTCGAAAGTACTTTTGTAAACATTATGATAAGGCTATCACTGTAGAGCTGGAAAAAAGTTATTTATTCAATGAAGGTGAATATGAAGTTTTAAACAATGGAATTGTTATGGAAAAATATTATTTTGATGAAAGAAAAAGAAACAAATTAAGGAGCGACTTTGGATTAGATGATTGTACAGTTTTACTGCATGTAGGACGAATGAATAATCAAAAAAATCATATGTATTTGCTTAAAATGTTCAAAGACTATTTAAATATGGATTGTGATGCAAAACTTATTTTAATAGGCAGTGGGATGCACGAAAATAAGATTATAAATAAGATTAGCGATTTAGAAATTACAGACTCTGTTATACTATTGGGTGATGTTGAAGAAGTTTTTAACTGGTACTCAGTTGCAGATGTCTTTGTTTTTCCATCTCTGTATGAACCTTTTGGTTTAGTTGCAATAGAGGCTCAAGTCAATTCTCTCCCTTGTGTTTTTAGCAATAAAGTTTCACAGAAGATTCAAGTGACTGACTTTGTTGCTTACTTACCTATTGAGGAAAAAGACATCGGTCAATGGGTAAAATTAATTTCTGAGTTTAAACTTTTGAGAAAAGACCAGCTTCGCTTTGAATTGAATAACTTAATGCTTCAATTTGATATTACGCATTCAGCTAATAAATTATTGTCTATATATGAAAAATTAATGTAAAATTATGAAGACGAGATTCAGCTTAAGCAGGCAGCAAGTAAACTGAGGTATATTAAATATTCAAGCTGGATTTTAAATTGAATTTTAATCTGAAATGGAAGTGGTGAAGGCAGTTTTAGTGCATATCACCAGTGTTTTAAGCTATGAAAGTATCACATTATTATGTAGATAAAGCTTTTAGGAAGGAATTCGGGAATCAAAAGTTAAAGACTATGAGTAATATTGTTCATAAGGTAAGCACTGGTAATCAGAAAGGAGATGCACTGTGTTCAAAAGTTTACATAACTGTGTCGCTTATAATTGATTATTGGGAGGCGTATCATGGAATAAAAGGAAAAAAGCACTTACAATGTTTGCCTAGATGCTCAACCTTATTAACTCATATTGACATACTATTCTATAACCTTTTTACATTTTTATCCGAGAAAAAGTAAAAAACTAGCACCCTAAAAGGTTGAGAAAAGTAGATACCCATTATAAATAACTTGACAAACAGTTAATTGCTGCTTTCAAAACATTCGAAGGATATGGTATTTTTGGAAAAAAAATATGAAATTTTTTACCTAATATATTTCACTCTAATGTTTATAATGAGAAATCTTGGAAATAATGTAAACTTCTTATTTACGTCAACATTTGTGATAGCATTAATCTTTCTAGTTTTCTATGCCACTACTAGGAAATATACTTTAAAAGAGTTACTTATTTATAGTTTTATCTTAATATTCTCATTACTTCTTATTAGAGTTAACGGTAGAAACGCCTTCCTTTTTGCATCGATTTCTTTGATATTTATGAAAGGGGTTTGTATGAAAAGGATGGCTAAATATCTGTTAGTTGGAAGTATAATTATTTTTTTTGTTAATATGATGAGTTTTTTATTAGGAGATAGCTCAGAAATAACGGTTGGGGTTAGGTTTGATGCAGTTGGAAACATGGAAAGAAATGTTCGTCACGCACTAGGCTTTGTTCATCCTAATGCTTTACACCTGTGGTTAGTAACTCTCTTCTCTTTGATAATTTATCTTTTTCATGAGAAAATGCGATTAGGGCATTATCTTATTTTGAGTGGATTGTCTATATTTGTTTATAGTTTCAATCTTTCTAGAACTGGATTGTTTGCGTCATTTATTCTATTATTCTTGTGTTATTTTTTCAGCAGAAAAAAAATTATCTTTAAATTTTTTCTTTCATTACTTCCATCTACTTTGGCAATAATAATGGTTCTCGTTTCTGCTAACTTCATTGAAAGTAATAGCAGCTTTTTGAGAATTTTAAATAATTTTACATCTAATCGCATATTCTTTTCTAATATATTTTTAAATCATTATCCTCCAAGATTACTAGGATGGAATACAGCCTTTTCTATTAATGGTGCAATAATTGATACTGGTTACATAGATTTGCTTATTAGACATGGTATACTTATCTTTACAGGATATTTGGTTATTACATTTTTGGCAATAAATGTAATGTTTAAAAAACAATTACACATTGAAATTGCAATCTTTCTTACTTTTCAAATATATAACTTGACTGAACCACTGGCTATCAATATTTCTTTAAACTACTCTTTGTTATTTCTGGCGCATCTCTTCTTTAAAGAATTTGAAGAGAAATCTATTTTAAACAGTAAATTTCAAAGTGCAGGAGGTGAAAAAAATGAAATTATCTATAATACTCCCGGCTTACAATGCAGAAAGTACAATTAAGGAAACAATATCTTCAATACAAAACCAAACCTTCCAAGATTGGGAGCTAATAATAATAGATGATGGTAGCCAGGATTCTACGTTTCAAATTATTGAATCTTTTGTAATAAATGATTCTAGACTCATAACCATTAGTCAAAGTAATAGAGGATACAGAACTGTCAGAAATGCAGGGCTTGATTTGATAAGTGGAGAATATTTGACATTTATTGATTCAGATGATCGAATAGCCCCTAATTTTTTTGAGAAATTAATGCTAGAAATGAAGGCTTCAAAAGCGCAGCTTTTAGTGACAGGGTTTAGAAAGATAGATGAAAAAGGTAAAGTATTGTATGAAGTCAAATATAATGAATCTATTTCAGATAATCCTCTCAATGATATAGGTGTTAGATTTATTGGGAGCACACCATCTGAGACTGATTCAATTTTGCCAGGAGTATGTTCAAATTGCTATGTTACATCCATTGTAAAGGAAAAAAAAATTCGTTTTCTTGAATCTAAGGAAATTATTTCAGAAGATTTACTTTTTAATTTAGAGTATGTTAATAATATTAAAATAGGAAAGGTTTCTGATATCGTAGGTTATGACTATAGATTGAACAACAAATCAGTGACTCGATCAGTAAACTCTACTAATATCTTCAAACATCTTCAAATGATTAATTTTTTAGAAAAGAATTGGCATCAAAAATTTGATAATGAAGGTGATGTAAGAAAGAGATTAGCGATGAATTTTTTAGTGTCACTTAGAAAAGAATTATTTAAGAATAGAAAAGAATCCTTTATTGAAATTTATAAAAGACATAAAATGTTGCTAAATGATTTAGAGATAATAGAGCTTCTAAATTGGGTTGCATTAAATGAATTTTCTTTTAAAAGACGATTTTTTATGGTTATAGTTAAAAGTAAAAATTGTTTTGTAACAACACTCTTGTCAATGATTAATTGAATCTGACATAAAATGTTAGCCCGCTACTATGTTTGTTATAATAAAGAGTGCGTGATGATGTGAGAGTGAATACAAAGTCTTCTATATATGTCGCAATATGTTTAAGAACAAATAGAAATATTCAACTACCACCGCTTTGAAGGCGGTGGGGCGTATCTTGATTTTGTATATATTTTGCTATTGTCTCATCTGTTACATTACCGGTACTCGCTACAAAGTAGCCTCTCTTGCCACAAATGCCTACCCCAATATTGTTTGTTCAGTTCCTTGAATTCTCTCTGCAACTTATATGAACTTTTGGAAAATATTTATGAAACGAGCGTGATAGTAGCCATAGTGTAGTAGCAATCGTGCACCTTTTAAGTGGTGGCAATTGAAAAGTGCTAGATTATAAACAGTATTTTAATTAATATATTAATTAATTCGAAAATTCTAATAAACTTATAGACTTTGTTTTGTGAAAGGGTAAAAGTTAAGTAAAAGACACTTTAATAGCAAGAAAGAAGGGAGAATTTATGAGCCAAAAAAAAGTAGGTATTATCACCTTTTATCATAATAGTGAAAATTATGGAGGTCTTTTGCAAGCTTATGCATTGGTATATAAAATAAAAAAATTAGGTTATGAATGTGAACAAATTTCATATGAAGGAAGCAACTTGCCTAATCTATTTATTGATAAGATAGTTACAAAAGGGGTAATGAAAAAAATAATCTTAATTGTTCCTAAAAAGGTGAAAAATTTTGCGTTAAATTTAAAAGATAAACAAAAAATAAAATCAATTCAATCTGGGCTTCAGTTAAGGAGCGAAGCGTTCGAAAATTTCAGATTGAATAGAATACCCCATTCTAAAACTTATAATCAAAAGACAATAAATAATAGTGTTGCAAATTATGATATTTTTGTTTGTGGCAGTGATCAAATTTGGAATCCAATTTGGACAGATAATTCTTATTATTTGGATTTTGTACCCTCAAACAAAATTAAAATTTCGTATGCAGCAAGTTTTGGAGTTAACCAACTCAGCCCTTTAGAAAGTAAAGATATCTCGAAAATTATAAATCGTATAGATCGCATTTCTGTGCGTGAAAGTGAAGGGAAAGAGATTTTGAAAGAAGAGTTTGGATTAAATGCCGAACTTGTCTTAGATCCAACTTTATTACTAAAAAAACAGGAATGGGATGCATTGGCAGAAGAAGTTCCTATAAATTATAAATATATGTTTGTATATTTGTTAGGTGATAGCATAAAACACCGTAAGCTTATAAAAAAGTACGCAATTAAGCTTAATTTAAAAATAGTTTATTTGCCACATATATTTTCTAAATACTGCAGAAATGATGAAAATTTCGCAGATACTGATTTATATGATGTTGGACCAGAAAAGTTTATTTCTTTGATAAAAAATGCTGATATAATAATAACTGATTCTTTTCATGGTTGTGTTTTTTCAATTATTTATGAAAAAAAGTTTTGGGCTTTGAAAAGACATGCAGATGAACATGCGAGCACAATGAATAGTAGATTATATTCTTTATTTTCATTATTGGGTATAAAAGAACGAATTATTTCAGAAGAAAAACTGACTATAGAACCAAAGTTATTTAATAACGAGATTGACTATATACAATGCAAAAAGGTTTTATCTATATGCAGGGAGCAATCATTAACTTACTTAAAAGAAATTGATACTGTTGTAAATTTCAGTATCTAGTATGAGAATTTATTAGGAGTTACTTATGCGAGTTAAAAATAGTTTATTGAATGTTGTATTTGGTCTTTCTAACACAATTATTCTAACCCTTTTACAATTTGTAGTTCGAACTATATTCATTAGATTCTTAGACATTGAATACCTTGGAGTGAATTCTCTTTTTACAAATATTATACAAATGCTTTCACTTGCAGAATTAGGCGTTGGAACTGCAATCACTTTTAGCTTATATAATCCTCTATTTAAAAATGATACTGAACAAATAAAGAAATTAATGAATTTATACCAAAAAGTATATGCTATTATTGGTGGAGCAATTCTTTTTATAGGAGTAATTATAAGTTTTTTCATAAGTCAATTAGTAGAATCCAACATTTTGGCTAATTTACAAGTGATTTTTTTATTATTCTTAATCAAAACTTCATTTACATATTTTTTCGCTTATAAAAGGGCATTGATTACGGCAGATCAAAAATCATATTTATTAGTACCATTCACTACGATATTTGTAATAACAATGAAGTTACTGCAAATTTTTGTTTTGATTAGAACAGGAAACTATTATTTATTTTTAATTATAGACCCGACAGTCCATTTTATTGAAAATATTGCAATAAATAGATATATTGATCAAAAATACCCGTATTTAAAGTTTAAACTAAAAGATGGATTGTCGGAAAAAACAAAAAAAGAAATAACTTCTAACACTAAAGCAATGATCTATCACAAAATAGGAGATTATGTTCTAAACGGAACAGATAGTATATTAATTTCTCATTTCATCGGGGTTAGATTAGTAGGTCTTTATGCAAATTATCTTTTAATCATATCAGCAATAACTACATTTGTTAGATTAATCTTAAGTAGTGCCACTTCGAGCTTTGGGAATTTGATTGCAGAAGGGGATGAAGATAAAAAAAATGAAGTTTTTTTAACATTTAATTTTATAGGATTTTGGATTCTTTCATGGTCGTCT
>Ga0123355_10017595_pt1 | contig 11305 bp, 9 predicted proteins | sample TergutEmb28metaG_3_FD_89872 | JGI IMG/M metagenome (GOLD analysis project Ga0123355, IMG submission 89872) | Embiratermes neotenicus P1 segment gut microbial communities from Petit-Saut dam, French Guiana - Emb289 P1 | ecosystem: Host-associated > Arthropoda: Insects > Digestive system > Gut ...
CTGCCCCATATTCAAGAATCGGACGTACAAGTGACATGTAGGCTAAGCTTTTGGTATTACTATTACCCTTTTTTAGTATTCGCATTGTGAAATGTAGTGCTTTCCAGGCCTTTTTCACCATGTAGTTAACTTGATCCGCCCAACTTAAGTCGCTGCGTAAAATTATTCCTAAATATTTGAAACTGCTCGCCTCCGGTATTAAAGTCCCTGTTCAAGCACGAAGGAACAAAATTCTTGTATTTTATTGTCTTAATTTTATTGTGTAATTATTTATAGGAGGGTAAGGAGTGCATTTTATGTTTCTTGTTACTATAGAGAATAGCTTAGGTTTCTTGCTCCTATATGTGAAATCAGGACATGTGGCTTGAAAACGTGCCCTAGCAACAAGGATATTGCTGGGTAAGCAAGATTCGTAGCCAATAGAATTGTAGTGGAAATTTCCAAGAGAGCTAGGCCCACACTTTGGTCTTTGTATGAAACCCAGCTCTGTGTTATGTTATTCGCACCCCTCCTACTGTCGCCAAATTGACGCCAGTGACCAGCCATGGTCCCTTTGTCCCAAAACCCAAGCCAGCGTCCTCCTGGGCCTGGCTAAGTTAGTTAAAAACCAGACTCCGCAGGGCCCAGACCTGCGTCGGTGTGATCTCCGAAAACAAAGGGGATCATGACATCAGTGTAATTCAACATCTGGCAGCATTCCTGCCTTACACTGAATAATGCAATTTACATAAACTTGATTGTGCATTAAGGCACCGAATGCCTACCAATTTTTTATATTTTTTATTCCAAGGGCATTCGTTTACAGGCTCCGTCCCCAGAGTCTGTATGTAACGGGATCATGTCCCACAAATTTCCAGTGTAAGTTTTGTGTTACGGTGAGAGTGTTGCATTACGGCATGAAACAGCAAGTGAGTACATCTACAGTGTTTGTACAAGTGATTCATTCAGTGCTACAAGTGACCATGTCACTGTATATTCATTCTGTGCCACAAGTGACCATGTCACTATATATTCAATCAGTGTTCTACAAGTGACCATGTCACAATTTACAACAGTAAATTACATTACAACTAGTGCTACCACAAGGGTTCAATATAATGTGTAATCAGGGTTATTACAAGCTTTCAATATAATGTGTGTCTAAGGTATTCAACGTACCAACAGTGCTGTACTAAGCACTTAATACACAGTGTAACCAGTGTATTTCAACATATATTACTAACCAGTTTTTATATCTAAATTAGTTTAGAAATTCAAGTAGAAATTAAATCACTGTGATCAGCATTACATTTGAGTAGAAAATGTCTCTCACCTACTTATGTTCCCTTGAAAACCAGAAGCAAGAGCGGACAGTGCCCATTAACGAATAATTTAGTGGATCCTTTACCATAGCTCTCGTGAAGCGAATTGCCTTACTTTTGCTTGGATTTATTTTCATTGCATTTTCAACCGCCTACTTCCCCAGCCTGTCCTGGTCTTTCTGAAATTTTTCCATGTCTGCATTATATATAATTTTCTGTAAATTACACAGTCATCAGCAAAAAGTCTAATAGTTGATACCATATTCCTCCAAATATCATTTACGTAAGCTAGGAACAGAAGAGGACCTAATACACTTCCTTGCGGTACACCTGACGTTACTCTAACTTCGTCAGATAGTTGCCCTCCCACCCCGACTCTCTGCATGCGACCTAAAAGGAATTACCGGAGTTTCTGGTTTGCTTAAGAAGTAAGACTCTTTGACGTTACGACGGTAGTACAGTACAAGACTGCGGTTCTCGTATAGGCTACTGTCAGTTCTTTTATTTCCATTTTAATACAACCCAATCTTTCGCACGACAAAATTTAGGTATACACGTCGTGACACATCTCTTCGACTGCGAAGGCTTAAATTTATTAAGAGAAAATTTGTGATTCGTAATGAAAAATGTGACACTGGGGCAGGTTCTTCTCCTCACGTCTTTCGGTGCCCACATGCCACTAATCATTATACAAATGGTCCATATTCCATACAATACTGCATTAGATCCTGCACCGAAAAGGAATCTGCTGTTGTCGTTCTGTTTTCTTTGCTCACACACAGTGCAGTTCGTAATTAGGAACGGCGAACTGAACTTTACGGAGTCAACGACACAAAATATTCCTTCTACATGGCTGCCGGAACTCTTCTGATACTTGTTCAAGCGATTTATTGAAAGTCTCGGGCAAGAACAGGAACACAAACACAGCGGCAACACATGACACAGTCCCAAAGAAGAAGAACCCTCCGCCGGTTGTTGGGTTGTCCCCTCTCACCAAGTCCAGGAACCCGGGGTACAGCTTGATAGCTGCGAAACCCATCAAATTTGCAAGAGAAACTGAGATGCTTCCGGCCAGACCTGCCACCCTAGTAGGATAAAACTCTCCAAGCAGTCCCCACGGGATCAGGTTAAACCCAATGTTAACAAACACCTGAAACACACAAATTTTGACACGATACAAACTTAAAGATTATTTTGAATGTTTTTCTTTCCCCAGTTTGAGGGATTCCGCCCACTGAAGGTGTCCTTGAATCACCAGACCAGGTCCGACACAGGCGGTACCGGTGAATTAATGCAGTGACTGAATGGGTTGAAGAGCTCCGTTTCTATTCTCGACAGCAGTAGGCACAGATAGTGTCTGGGAGATGCTTCTTGTCTTGTGAGTATGAGGAACGTTTTCCTTTCATCGGAGAGTGAGGCTGATCGGTCACATCCATTTTCGTCGAGATTGAAAATGCGTGAAATTTAAGCTCCGCGCCTCATACAGGCAGTAATGCAGTGGTTCTTAAGCAGCTAGAATAAATTCCTTCGGCTTATAAAACGCAGGTATTAAATAGTGTCGAATTAGAAATGGTAGGAAGGTTATTGGTAGCTAAGAGGCAACAGTGCAGAAGAAAGTGATTCTAACTTCTTCTTCAGAAGAGTACAACCGCGCAATTAAAGTGGCTTCACATCTGGGGTTAGATGTTTCAAAAGAATTTCGAAACTGCTCTTCATCGTTTTATCCAGAATGGCCCTACAAATCGTATGCAGTTAGTGTCAGGGGATCTTTTTCTGAGGATCAAGAAGCCCAACAAATGAAATTAATCATTCACTTATATAGGGTAGAGAGGGAAAGCAGACCAACAATTATCGTGGAATACAGTCACATCGATCCCTTGAAGGATGTGCTTTGTCCTGTGTCAAATGTGACAGCCACACATTTACGTACGGATGTGCCGGTCCCAGTGGCCGCGCGGTCTAAGGAGTAGGTTTGAGGTCGCTAACCTGCTCAAATTGTGGGTTTGAATCCCACTGGGGGCATGGAAGTTTGTCTGTTGTGAGTGTTGTATGTTGTCAGGTAGAGGTCTCTGCGACGAGCTAATCACTCGTCTAGAGGAGTCCTGCCGACTGTGATGCGTCTTTGTGTGTGATCTAGAAACCTCGTGAATGAGGAGGCCCTGGCCCACTGGCGGCTGTTGCGCCAAAAACAAACAAACTTCAAGATGTACAAAGTCAACCTTAATAACAGTCACCATGAGAATTAAAGTAAAAGCAATAAAAATGGTGATACTTTTAGATCAGCTTACAGGGGCAAATTTACCATAGGTTTACGTGTAGTTCAGTTTTACCAACTGTGTATATCTCGTGTGTTGCATTTGTATAAAGCAGAACGTTGTGATAACAGTCGCTTGGACTGTGTTTGGTACTTACTATGTACATCAGAAGTAGTAGGAGTGGTAGCCAAGAGAGATCAGAACTTCCTTCTCCCACCTCAAGGTAAATACCCAGACCAATCATCGTGATGGCCATCCCTATCGCCGATATCAAGGACAGAATACGTCTGCCGTACCTGAAAGGATCAACAGTGACCATGCAGAAGAGGACTATCCTCGTACAGACTGCATGATATCTAGCAACAGTAAATAATTTTCCTTTACTGCGAACAGTCCCATTCGGGCATTTACTTGAATTATTTTAAAATTTTATTTGGTTATTGGACTGATTACGCAGTAGCAGCCACTTCCTGTCTATCTCTAATATCTTTCAAACAACCAGAAAAAAGTTGTATGTTTTCTCCTGGGTAATTCCCCGGCGTCTGAATTTTATATGCCTACGTTTCCGAACACTCTGTCTGTTCCATTTCATAGGCGGATAGATATGAAGAATGACTAAGTTCAGCCAAGCAAAGCCAAGTCAAAGTGCTATATGGGGGGTGACGTCCCCCTGTCTGTTAGCTATTCCTGCATTTGAACTCATCGCTGGGCTCAGTAACAAACACATAAACTCTAACCGAGGGATATGCTTACGCTAAAGATTTTAAAGTCAGGCTGAGGGCCTTGACTGATCATGCTAAAGACTAGGTCCTAAGTTGCCCTAGACTAATTATGGGAGGGATAAACTTTGGTTGGTTGGCTGTCTAGGTTCTGAGCCCAGACTGGCTCTGTCGCAAACCGGAGGTATGCGACTTTTGTCTGGCGCTTAGGTGAAGCCGCCGCGCCTGGGGGTGGGGAGTGGGGGCCGTGCCCCGACTTTACATCACATTCCTTGGCATTTGCCTTACAACTGAGGAAAAATCACGGAAAACCCTCAGTAAGGTAACCAAAGGGAGCTCGGCTGATCAGCGCCGAACGCGATTCGTTTAGTCAACTTGGCCATCGCGGGCGATGGCCTCGACTGGCCTGCTGGCCCCTGCCGCCCTTGGCTTTCGCGTCAGGCGACGGGGTCAACCCTCGGTCAGCGTATCTGCCGAGTTGCCGTACCAGAGGGTCCCCAACATCAGGTAACTTTGAGGCAAAGCTCGCAGTCAAGGCGATATATCACGTTATATCAAGTCATATATAGCTTTCGGTATTATCCGCGGTTTCATGTAACCACGGTAGGTCTTGGAACGTATTACCCGTGGATACGGCGGTCCGCCTGTACTTCGTCTGCAGGTAGGCAGCAGCATGGCCCCGCGCCACCATTTCAGTCTAACACCAACAATCTCTCGCAAATAGTTCGACTGATTTTGATAGAATTTTATAAAGGATGTCCCTACGCAGATATGCCGAATCGACTTAAATTACATAAAATTCTTAGCAACATGACTGTCTCTTCCCATAAAACTAAGTAGAAAACATTATAATAGAGCAAATGTTTCAGAATTGACAGCATCTGCTTATATACCCAAGAAACGTAACAGGTCTACCACTACGACACATACTCCTTTTGTCTGAAAAAATCTATTTTAGAGTTTCTTTTATTAAATAGCAAATTTGGAAACTATACAAGTATTCGAATTATATTTTTAGAACGGCATCAATATTCAATAAACCAGGCCCGCCCATCCTTTCTTATGGTCCAAGAAACTTCCGTAAAAATTTGCTCTGAATGCGGGCAAAAAATATCAGTACACTAAATGACGAATGTACACTTAAGATTATATGTATAATTGCACTTGTGTATCTTTCTATACGTTATGTTCAAAGGAAATGTAAGGATAATAATATGAAAAATATATTAAGAATATAATTCACAACAAAGGTAAGGTGTCACTATTTTTAGCACATATTTCCAAAATGAATTAGTAGTTTATTGGATAACTCCTGAAATAAACAGCTCATAAGTTTTCAAAATTGCTTCGGCATTCTATTTCGGCTTTGTCAAAGAAATGGTTAAAAGTCATTTTCTCGTTACAAATTTCTCTGCGGGCTAATTAACACAACGTTACGAGCAATAGGTTGCCTGCGAGCTAAGGGTTGAGCAGGCTTAAAGTAAATTGTTGAGATTTACGTACAATAAATAGGTGGAATTTGGTTTGATTCTGAACAACACATCCGGTTTTTTCCTGTTTTACAGTAAGGCTATAGATATGACGATGGCCTGGTCCATTCAAGCTATATCACTTAGAAGGATCTCAATAAAATTTGCACAGTAGAAGAGTTAAGTAAGGAACCAGCATGAAGCACGAAGAAAAATTAGTGAAGGTTAGGAAATGGACAATAAAAGTAGGTAAGGAACAAGCATAAAATAAGTAGGAAGGAAATTGTAGAATGTAAGGTGGGTACAAGGAAAAAATAGTAGAAATAGAGGATTCGTTCAAATAAAAAAGTGACAAAAATATTTATATATAAGAATTACGGTAAAATTAAATTATTGAGATAAAAGATACCATAACAAGTAGTGAATAAGTAGGGGCAGTAATACGAAATTGGGAGAATGAGAAGAAGTATAAGAGAGAAACTGAAAGGCACAAATATTCGTACCTGCTGAAGGCAAAACTTGCTCCCATTCCTGACAAAAGGTGTACGCCACCTAGAAGGACCGCAGCTACATAAGCGTCCATAGACACACCGGCCGATTCCATTATGTCCACCGCATACGCTGCCACAACTTGGACGCCTCCAAATTGCATGAAGAAGAAGCAAAAGTTGTTGATGACCAGAGGCTTCCACGCTTCCGGTTTCTTCAACGAAGCAATACGTCGCCATGCTTTCCGAAAACGCGACTCGTGTTTGACGTTTTTAACCGTGGGCTTACCGTCAATGGCATTTGATATAGTCGATATATGTGGGTCTTCGCCTTCTGTGCTGGTTTTTCTTTTATAACTGCAAACCATTTCTTCAAATTCTTCTCGGATTTCATCAGGCATTGCCTCATTCTGAGACACTTCACGTATCCATCTGAAGGATTCTTCAGCTTCCTGCACGCGGCCTTGTGACAGTAGCCAGCTTGGAGTCTCTTTCAAATAAAATAAGGCCAAAAGAGACGCAATAACTGGCAAAGCGATTGTGATGCCAGCCACAAGACGCCAATTGTCTTGGATTCCCCATCCAAGCAAATAAACTAACAGAATTCCCCCAGACACCCCTACAGAGGGCCACGTGACAAGCATGCCTCTGTATTCTTTGGTTGCCGTCTCGCCAATATATACAGTGGCAGGGGCACTGGACGCACCACACGCTACGCCCGTGATAACCCTTCCAATGAACAGAAGTGCCACATTCAAAGGCTGCGGAACCGCGCACTGAATAGCCAAGCCAATAACGAACGGCACGGAAAGCAGAATGATTGCCTTCCTGCGGCCAAATTCGTCAAGTACCACGCCGCTTAGCAGACACCCAGCTATCTGCGAAATGGACAGGACGCTCGCTGAAACAGAGAAATTCATTTAACGTGTAAAGATGACATTCAAGTACGTTCAATATTGTTCGTGTGACGCCCTTAAAGTACCCATACATGAATGTTAATATTTCTGCTGCCCCCATAACAGTAGAAAGTTTTACTGACGCTTGGTAACAACGTTATGCCACAAGAGAAAATTCCAGCTTCCCGTCACCAGTTGTAACATTAACACGGTGGCCACGCGAATTGTTGAGAAAGAAGTGACCATAGCACCCCAAAGAGTACTTTGGTGCAGGATACACAAATTGTGAATAATGAGAGGTGTTTCAAAATCGTGGTTCTCTCGTTATGCGACTTTTTAGAAATGCCATGGGAACCTTTATGTCAAAATGGACCAGTGAGTGTTTACAATTTTTTTACAAATAGTTTCTGTGTAAAACTGCAAAAATGGTGATGGTGTAAATTTTAAAATAGCGAAATTTGTGATTTGCAGTCGTGGAATTAGGCCCAGGCACGGTTAACTATCTTCTACATTTACGAATATGTAGTTCTTGTTAATGTTACAACGTAGAATTTAAGGAACGTCTTGTTGTGTTACCATATGACACTTGAAATTTCGAACTGTCTACTTGCTAACCAATTTCAGGCAAGATGAACGATGAGACATATTTGTAATGGCTGCCAGGTTCATCTTCTTTTCACAAATGACAGTGTTAGAATACGAGCAATGTTTAATTTTAATTTTAAATTATTCATGACCATGTGCCGATTATTTCTTATGAGAATTAACCAACTAGCGCCTATACTGATAATTAAATTTATTGCATTACAGTCATCGTAGCTACGTTGATTATAATGTAATAAGTCTACAAATTAGTATATGCACTTGTTGGTTAATTCTCATAAGTTTAAGCTTAAATTTATATAACCGGTCAAATCTCAAAGTCGGGAACATGAACTCCACTCAGGAAACAAAACGCGTGGTGGTCACAGGAAACATTAAGTCTCTACCGACTAGATGACAGGGAGGATATTTGTGGTTAGGCCTCTTTAGTTTTATTCCCACAGTCTCTTTAATTTTTGTACTTTAATATTCACAATCAAATTATTTGCGCCCGACACTGTTAGAAATTGTATCAACAATTTACACCTCTTTATTACCGTCACGCTTCCCCTTCAACCTGTTCACACGAGTGTCCGCTAAGAAGTCCAAACCCAGCCTGTCCTAGCTTCACGGCCTCTACTCCTCAAGTTCAGCCACTGTATGACTGATGCATCGCGAAAGGGGCATAGAATGTACTGTTCCCAGGGAGATAACGCGGCAGTATGGTTGTAACCCTAGCTAAAAGCAAGCCGCCTCCCTTCGCGCGATAAACATACTCAAGAAATTGATACCAGTAACCTTAAAGTTCACACGCTCACAATGTACCAGTGTATAGTACACAAGCGAAATTCTTTCTCACGTATCTTTGCATGTCTCTCCGCCGAGCATAATTTTTTATCTGGCTTCGAACCAGGATCAACGGTAACATTTATTAAATTTCCACAACGCTATTGTCTATCATCTCTTCTGAAGGTTTTTCCTCTTTAGGACCACATGTTAATTTTTAATTACCTGGCGTTTGTGTCTCTCAAAGAGGTCGAAATGAAGACAACAGTACAGTGGTAGGCGATGCCTACAGTTTCGTGCATAGTTACCTAAAATGTTGTACCTTGAACATGGAGGCGGTAGTCCCTCCGTAACATTGGTAGCCCTCTATGAAACTATGCGGTATTACATTCCAGAAGACTGTTATCTCTTAATCAGGAGAGATAATTGTACATGGTATTATTACTATTAATGATAAGAATTATGTCCGACATAAATGCCCTGCTGTTATGTGGTTTACAATGTACAGTCAATAGCGTACTTATTGGTGTAGGTTTTAATGAAATTTTGGTGTAAGCTTCTTGAATATAATTACAATGCCGAAACACGCAGGAGCTAAGAACAAGAAAGAATACGCATTTGTTGGTGTTACCGAAGATTTTGGTATTCATGTTAGTACGAATTTCCGGAACGTATGGGTGAAACTCATCGCTCAAAATGCTGAAATAATCTCGAAAAAATGAATTCTTAGGTATAAACAATTATAACTGATAACTTTTCTTACCGAACCAAGAAGCATCATCTTCGGAGAGGCCTTCTGCTTTGAGTTGTTGCAGTGAAATGGCGGGGAAACCCAGACTCATGCCAAGGGCCATGAGACTAAGCGCTGCCGTCAGGCTGACCAACACCTGCCATAACACACAGGCTACATTACCCTCATCTACCAAGCGACTAGCGTCATTTCAATACGAAGGTCTCAAAAAACATTATGGATATGATAACTAACAGTACGGAGAAAATTCCTCCACGAAAAATAAAAACTGTTTTATGAACCAGAGTACTAATGCTTCCCTTTCGCCGCAACATAAGTGTTTCGAATTGGTAAGGTATTATTTTCAGGGTGCCACCATGCCCCCTACGCCCTAAGAATTTTTTGTAATACCTTACCGAGTCGAGCTGCAGTTATGTCGTTGTGAAAGGGCAGCATTGCCGGGGTAGGAGGAGGAACCGTGAATTTTTGGCAATTTTTGGGAGGTCAGATCATGCCCGCCGCCGACTGCGCATCAGATGGCGCGCGCGCCGTATCATGAATGACACCGCGTGACGACACAATCACGTGATGTTTGCAGGTACAATTGATGAGGAATGGTTATAGGTCTAGGTCAATAAGCGAATAAATCAAGATAACAGATGATTGTATGATATTCATTGTTTCTAAAAGTCTGATGACGTTGCTGTACACGAACGAATATGTTGGATTGTAGTCTTTATAATTTGCTGACATCCAGTATTTTCAGTTCCGATATGCATGTATGTAGCCTGCGGCCATACATCTTCTTGCTGATTTAAAGCCATACCATTTATCCATATCCGACGTTTCAGAGACATGGAATAATATTCTGCCTTATGAGCCTTATAAGGATTTTTATTCCATATAAAGCACCAATCCTTCATAACACATGATACATAATAATTGTCAAACACTACACAACCGTTAAAACAGTCTATAGCTCTTTCCACAGGAACACCATTACCTTACATAAAAGCTTCAACTTTATTCACACTAATTGTAATAGGTTCCACAATGAATATATTAGTAATAATGTATGTAGGCCAAGTTTCCACATCGCCCAAGATATATTCGACTGCCCTGAAAGGATCCATGACACTCGTGACACCTCTTTCTAGACTGAATGCGGGTACATAGTGATTCGTTTATTTAAGCAGATCGCAAGCCGACATCACGTGACTATCAGGTACGTTATGTGATGTTTGCGGTCGTTAGTGAGTTAGAGCGTGTATGATAAAATGCATAATTTATTGTATGTTCATAAGTTTTAAACTTGAAAGATTATGTAAGAAATGATACTGGACAGCTACAATGAAACAACTTTCCTCTTCCTTCCATCTCATGCATTTTCCGTTCCCAGGACCTAGGGTCATATAATTTTTTTATGTGTAAATGTAAGGGGATTTCCATACGACATTGTTCCACTTTATCCTCGAGCCACTCCAGGACACGTACACATAAACAATCGCACAAGCCTTCAAATGCTCCACTCATTAGCCCTTATCCGAAGAACGGAATACAGCATTTAATTTATTTCTCATGCCCACTGTACGGTGTTTATATTAGACAGCCCTTTAAATCGTCGCGCGTGGTTGCCTATAAACGTTTATAAATTATGAACCGAAAGTGATGAAACAATTAAATAATCTGCATTGTTGCGAATAGGTAAGAGATATTTCAGTTCAAGAAAGCTTTCAGTACAGTGGCGTTCCGAGGGGAGAGTGTTGGGGTGTTCAACCCTCCCCCGAAATTCGGAAGACCCTCCAAAATAGTGCTAAACTCAACCCGATTGTGAAAACTGTTAAAAATTGCTGAATATAGGACGCCAACACCCCACGATGTTCGAAAAAAAAAGGGCAGTAACATTCTAAAACTACCGTCGGTTCGCAATTGTTTTACATTAGCAATGACAAATAAATTGGTTGTCATCATAAATATTCTTGAAGTACCAAAAATTAGGCAAATTTTACTATAAGAAATGAAATTTCTTGTACCAAATTACAGCTGCCTCCAGAACCCCTGACTAGGGGGCTACAGCCC
>Ga0123355_10017596_pt1 | contig 11305 bp, 9 predicted proteins | sample TergutEmb28metaG_3_FD_89872 | JGI IMG/M metagenome (GOLD analysis project Ga0123355, IMG submission 89872) | Embiratermes neotenicus P1 segment gut microbial communities from Petit-Saut dam, French Guiana - Emb289 P1 | ecosystem: Host-associated > Arthropoda: Insects > Digestive system > Gut ...
TTCTTACATGGCATTGGTGCCGTTGATTCAACCGCCGATTGTGCGGGCACTCACCACCCAAAAAGAGCGAATTGTGGTAATGCCCGCGCCAAAAAAGATTTCGCGCCGAGCCAAAATCATCTTCCCGCTGGCCATGACGCTGGGGGTTTTGCTGATTGTGCCGGCAGCCGGGCCGCTTATTTCCATGCTCATGTTGGGAAATCTCATCCGCGAAAGCGGCGTCACCGACCGGATGGCCCGTATGCTGCAAAACGATTTGCTCTACCTGCTCACCATGCTGATCGGCATTTCGATCGGGGCAACCGCCACTGCCGAGCAGGTGCTCAACTTCAGAACCATTTTCGTGATACTTTTAGGGATGTTCGCGTTTTGCCTAGGTACGGTGGGCGGAGTGCTTATTGCCAAGCTGTTGTGCAAGCTGACGGGTGGCAAGGTAAACCCCTTGATAGGCAATGCCGGGGTTTCTGCCATGCCGATGGCTGCCCGGGTCTCGCAAAAAATGGGCCAGCAGTACAATCCCGCCAACCACCTGCTAATGCACGCAATGGCTCCGATTGTTGCCAGCACGATCGGCTCGGCACTGCTGGCCGGAATTTTTATCGCTCTGCTGGGATAACGGGAATGTCGATATACAGAAGAGGTAACTATGCAACTGGAAATCATTAAGACCGATATAAGCCATGCCCGGGATATGGGGTATGTACACGCGCAATCGTGGCAAAGAGCGTATCGGGGAATTTTTGCGGATGACGTCATAGATGCATTTACGCCTGAAAAGCGGGCAGAAGTTTTTGCGGAGGCTATGTCAACAAGGCCGGAAGAGTATTATTTGTTCAAGGCTGATGGCCGCCCTGCGGGGATTGCGCTGCTTCACAAAAGCCATGAGGAAAACGCCGCCGACACTGATGGCGAAATATACGCGATATACTTTCACCCCGACTTTTGGGGAGCCGAGATTACCCATGAAGCGTTCAAATTTTGTGTTGAGCGGCTGAGAGAGCGCGGCTTTGAAAAAATAACCATATGGGTAGTGGAAAAGAACATAAGGGCGCGAAAGTTTTATGAGAAACACGGGTTTGTCTTTGATGGCGCTAAGCAGCAAATTGGCCCGGATTCACCTTTGATGCAAGTGCGGTATTCAAAGAAGTTTTAGCAGCAGGGTGTTAATTAAGAGTTAAAACCACAAGGTACAAGAAATTAGCCCAAAAGAAATTGACGAAGGAGAATAATAATGACATTTGATTTAACCACCATAGACTGGACTGCTGTTTATGCGCTTGTAGTAGCAATTATGATTATTTTAACAGTAATCGCCATTATTGCTGCGTTTCGCTCCAACGCTCAGGCCAAAAAAGCAAATATAATTTCAGAAAAGACACTAGAGGAACTGATTGATCAAAGAGAAAACGCAGAGCGTCCTTTAATTACAGTCGGACTTGACGTAAATCCCGACAACAAAACAGCGTATTTTATTATTAGCAACCACGGTAATCGCCCTGCGGATAAGATATCTGTATCTTTTGATGAAAACTTTTTAAATGCATTAGATGACAAAGGGTTTAAGAGCAAAATAAAATTATTTCTCAGTTCCGAGTTTGACCTTGTACCGCAGCAGAGCTATAAAATTTATTTTGCAAATTTCGGAGATGATGTTATAAATCGAAATGCCGACATCCAAATAGACTGTTCATATGAGTGGTATAAAAGTGGTGGGGTCAGAGGCCAAGAACGTAGCCGTTCAATTTTGAATTTGAGCAACTATTTTTGGCTAGGTGAGATATGGAAAAACAAAAACAATCAACCAATTGATAGGATAGCGGCGTCACTTGACAAAATTGAAAAAAGCATAGCTAGTATAACCCAAGTGGATGATAGCGATATAGTAGGATGAGAATTGAAAAAGATAGGCAGCAATTAATATGCTGCCTATCTTTTTGTGTAATGCTCCAAAATCACAACCGCAAAAATAAATGTGTAAGCGCCCAGCCCAAAAACCCGCAGGCGGGGAAGGTTATCCCCCAAGTGAGGATTATTCCCCCCACCACCGAGAAATCCACCCGGTTGGCTCCTTCGGCAGCACCCGCCCCCAACATGGCGGTGGTTTTAGTGTGGGTGGTGCTCATGGGAATACCCCACAGGCTGGCAAACAACAGGCAAAGAGCACCGCCCAAATCTGCGCAAACTCCTCCCGGCTTTTCCAGGCGCACCATTTTATAGCCAACAAGGTCTACTATCCTGCCGCCCCCCACCGATGTGCCGAGAGCCATTGTAAAGGCACAGAGAAACAGTACTGGCAGATGATCGGCAAGGGAAATCGGTCCGTATGAAGATTGGCCTTTGGCGAAGAGTTCGGCAAGAATAAAAATGGCAACGAACTTTTGGCCGTCTTGGGCTCCGTGCATAAAAGCCATTCCCCCGGCGGCAAAAATTTGGAATTTATCGAGAGTTCGCCCGCGCAGCGCGGCAAGGGCTTTGCCGAATAGTTTAGTAAACAGCCACCCTTGGCCGAATCCAAGAACGATGGAAATAACAAGCCCGGCTAAAACTTTTGTCCACGCGGGCAGTCCGATACTTGCCCCGCTGCCTAATGCGATAGCAGCCCCAGTGATAGCGGAAATTAGCGCGTGGCTTTCGCTGGTGGGAATCCCCAGCCGCCAGGCCACCACCGCAAATATCACAATAGAGGCCATGGCAGCGCCCAGTGCCAGAAGAGAGTCCTGTGGGCCAGCGTCAAAGCTAGCCAGCGAGAATATGGTTTCAGTTACAAGCGCACCTGTAAGGTAGCTGGAAAGCAGCCCCAGCAAATTACACAACCCGGCCATCCAGGCAGCCGAGCGGTATTTTATCGCCCCGGTTGAAACCGCGCACGCAATGGCGTTGGGGGCGTCTGTCCAGCCGTTTACAAAAACCACGCCGATAATAAGCGCCAAAATAAATCCTTCCGCCATACCCCCACCCGCCTGTCTTTTTTGTATTATGTATACGCAATGGTCTAAGGAAATAGCGCTTGTATTTCCAGTTTTTTGTTGATATAATATAAAGAGTATGTCGAATCCTGTCGAACACTCAACAGCGCTGTAACTGACAACATTTGGAGGTAACTTCGATGAAACGTGCCGCAACGGCTGTCACGGCGGTTTTCATTACAATGGCATTGACTGTTTCCGCTTGGGCGGCGCCTGCTTTTATGGATGATTTTTCGACGTCGCTGAACACGGATATACGAAATTTTGACGCGTCTTTGTTAAGGGTGCAAAGAAGGGGCCTGCCCGCAATGGACGAAGTCCAGCTGACATTGCCGGCTGAAAGCCACATCGACCGCGGTACAGTGCGTTACCGACTTACCGGGCTGGAAAACATAAGCCTGCGCATTTACTCCCCAAGGGGAACCTTTGCCGCATTGTGCGGCACAACCGGCACGCTATATTTTGGCAACACAGAAATTTCTTATCACCCTAACAATGTGTTTGATACACTTTACAATCCCGCGAACAGGCATATTTACCTCAACCATACACATATGGGCTGGCATCGGCTTACCGGTGGCTACGGAGTGGTAGATTTTATCCCCACGCCACCACCTCCCGCTGGCAGCTCTCTTGTCAGAATGGGCGTCAATGCGTATGTATCCACCTCGGTAAACGGGTCAAGATTGCCGGTAGAACTTACCCGTGCAGAAATACGGATTGTGCCCTTGCAGTCGGATGATTTAACCTTGGGCCATATAGTAGCCGAAGATTTTCAAAGCGTGGGGAGGATCCCGGCAAATGCACAATATCTCTGGATAGTGATAAACGACCCTGGAAGAAATTTTCTCACCAATACCGGGAACCGAACCTCTCTGTCTTGGGTGGTGTTAAGCGGAAGGTCTTTGCGTATGGGGCGGCCTATACCTGACGAGTTTTTGCCGCCCATCAATGAAAACCCGCCGCTACCGGATTACGACGACCCCATCGTGGATACAAATACAGATAATAGACCCTCTGCCGCTGCGCCCAGGCCATCTGCTCCAAGAGCCGGAACAGGCACGACTTCTTCCTCTTCCACGCCGAGAGCAGCCCCTTTGTATGAAGGGGTGATAACCGCTCCTTTGGAACCTCAGCCAAGTGCGCCTCGGGTACAGACAAGGCCTCCGGAACCACAGGCAGCGGAAACCCCATCCCCGATCCAGGAAATATCCGCAAGGCAGGAGCCTGTCATCTACGAAATTTCCCGCCAGCCAGAGCGGCCAAACAGCTTGGCAGGGGTGATATTTTACATCGCCGCAGTGACGCTTTTGGTGGGGTACTTTCTGCTGCGCCACAAGAAGAAAAGTTGAGGCCATGCGCGCAAATAAAAGGCGCGCGACGCTGATTTGCGGCGGCTCAATGCCCATCATTAATAAATTGTTTATATTTTGCATTTTATTTGACACTTGAATCTTTAGCCGAAACAGTTTATTATAGGATAGAACTGTTATGTGCTTTCATAAGGTTTGCTAAGCCGCCCTGATAATTCAAAATCTGAAAGGGGATAACCACTATGGCAGAGAGTGAAAACTTGGAAATGCAGATAAAAAAACGCCAACAGACAATTATTGAAGCAGCAAGCGACAAGCCTTTTGACTGGGCCGGGATTACACTTCTGAAAATTTTGTCCAAAAGTGAGGATGAACGGGCGCGGGATCAAAAAACTGAAGAGACTTCTGGTTCATAAAAGAAATACGCGCTGGGTTGGTCACATATGTTGAACTTGAAAAACAGCAACAAGGTTTTATGTCTTAATACTACTATGGTTCGATTTGGAAGGTGAAGCTCATGTCAATAGGGGCCAAAAGCCGTTGTTTGCGTTGCATGGAACTTACCAGCACAGCGGCTTGTCTTGCTTGCGGGTTTAATTCATCAGATGATGTTTACGACCTTCAGTACGCAAGGCCTGGCACAGTGCTTGGCGGGCGCTATCTTTTGGGAAGATACGCGTGCAAAAATGGGGAAGGCGCTCTGTACTCCGGCTGGGACAATGTAACGCAGCAAAAGGTTTGGATCAGGGAATACTTCCCTCAAACCATGGCGCAGCGGGATTTGGAGACCGGTAGCATTAGCCCACTGTCGGGCTGCGGCGCACAATATAAAGCCTTTATGTCCGACTTTGTGGATATCTGCAACGAAATCAAGCGGCTAAGCGTCACCGAACAGGTGGTGCCGCTTGAGAACGTCATTTCTGAAAACAATACGGTTTACGCCATATACAAGGGTCTTGAACTTATAAGCCTTGAGGACTACTTAGAAGATAACGGCGGGACGCTGAGCTTTCAGCACGCTTTTACTCTTTTGCGGCCCATCTGCAATGTCTTGGAAGTGCTTCATTCCCACGGGCAGATTCATCGCGGGATCTCTCCCCACACCATTTATATGGGGCCGGGTGGTAAATTGTATCTATGGGATTTCGCCCTGGGCGCCACCCGGACTGCCGGCAGCGAGCTGAACAGCGAACTGTTTTCCGGTTACAGCGCGCCAGAGCAGTATTCCCCAAACGGCTGGCAGGGCAGCTGGACCGACGTCTACGCCATAGGCGCCTTGTTTTACCGGAGCCTTACCGGCGTTGTGCCGCCAAAATCTATCCGTATAGATAAAGAGCAAAACCAGCTGGCGTCCATCGAGGAGCTTTTGCCCGGGCTGGGTGGAAACATCTCCGAGACTGTGCGGCAGGCTATGTTCCCCATAGCCGAAGACAGGCTGCAAACCGTACAGACATTTGTTTCCCGGCTGGTAGAGCAAAGGCCGGCCAGCACCTCCGTTTACGAGCTGAATAGCCTGTACCGGGAAAACGGAAGCCCGCGCCAAAATCCAGTGCCGCGACAACGCCAAACCGGTAACCATAGCAACCATCAGGAAAGGACGCGCAATCCGCGGCCGGAAAGAGGTTCTGGCAGCACCTTTAAATATATGGTGTTGGGCACGATGGTCATGCTTGTGGTGCTGGTGGGCATAATCTATTATTTTGTGACCAACCTACTGCCCAACATCATAGGCCCCAGCGCAAACGAAGTAAACGCAAACGACACTTACGAGAATGGAGATTACGACCCGCAGGCACCGCAGACAGAAGCCCTGCCTCAATTTATCGGGCGAATGTTTACCGATGTCGAAAACGATCCGGGCTATCTGGAAAGGTTTATATTTTCCACCCGATTTGACCTGCGGCCCGAACCGGGAGGTACCATATTCGACCAAAGCCCGCCCGCCGGATCAGTTATATTAACCGACGAGCCTATACGCGTTGTCCTCTTTATCAGCATGGAAGATGTGTCAATGCCCGATGTTGTGGGGCGTTCTTTAGAACAGGCCACCGATATCCTGGCCAATTTGGATATTGCTAATTTTACGGTAATCGAGCAGATAAGCACCGAAGAAGCGGGTACTGTGCTGCGAACCCACCCGGAGGCGGGAACCGACGTCAGTCCCGGCCGGGATACCGTTATTGTGATAGTGTCCATGGAGATTGAAGAACCACAGGGCGGTAACCAAGGTAACCAGACTGTCGAAGACTGGTGGAATATTCGCCCAGAAGACGCCTTTGACCCGGAAACCGGCCAATACCGCATACCGGTGTTTAGGTAACAGACATTTAGTGAATGATTTAAAAAGCGGGGAAGCGTAAAAAAGTTCGTATAAGACCGGTCTGCTGGTTGGGCCGGTTTTGCATAGGCAGACTGTATAGCAGTTTGCCTGACGGACAGTTTACAAACACATCTCGCGAAGTTTGATACAATTTCTGGTCAAATGGGGGACAAAATGGACAGGGACAATTATTTTATTTTGCTGGAGCTGCCTTTGGATCCGCCTGTGAGCGATCCTGCGCGTATTCGCGCGGCAATAAATAGGAAAAAACAGGAATGGACACGCTGGCAGGATCATACCGACAAGCGCACAATGGCGCTGGTTTATCTTGCGTATCTGCCCGATATGGAGCAAGTTTTGTTTGACCCCGATGCCCGCAAAGAGGAAGCCAGGCAAGGCCAGAATGTGCTAAGTGAGATGATGCGTCGCTTCGAGGCCGAGCTGCGCATATTGGAAGGCAAGGGGCATTTGCTCCCGCGCGAAGTTACCGCGATTGCCGCAAAGTATAAGGTGTACGGGGCAGACCAGCAAAAGGTGTACGAGCTGGCCAAGGTTCCCGTTTCCGACAACCCGCCCGGACAGGAAATATCTACACAGCCCGGACAAGCCCTCGATCGCCACACCGCAAAAATCGTTGAACGCGACTTGGCCATAGTGGGCAAAGAGGACATCTACGCTTTTTTGGGTGAACCTCCAAACTCCTCCCTTAAGAAGCTGCGCGCAGCCGCCGAAGAGTGCCGCCTGGAAGCTGCCGGTCAGAAAACTGCCGAGTCGGCGGCTACCGAAGAGTTGGCGGATATTTGCCTGCGTTTGTTTGAAACTTTAAAGGCCAAGCAGACCTACGACAGATACCTGAAAGTCAGCCAATTTCCGCAGTTGGGCAAAATGATCGACGAGGAGTTTAACCGCCAAAAATACATTGGCAACGAGGCGCTGCTGCGTCTGGTCAATTACGGTGTGGAAAGCTATGGCTGCAATGTGCTGGAAGCGCAGGAGCATATCCGCCGGTACTGCGATGCTTATCTCATCCCGCTGGGCTCTCAAGCGCCGATGATACGCTGCCCCGCCTGCAAAGAGCAGATAGAGAACGAAAGCGTGGTCTGCCAATATTGCGCTGCGCCGATCAAGGGGGACTGCCCAAACTGTGCCATGCCGTTTGACGAAGGTCCGGCCTCCTGCTCTACTTGTAGGTTTCTCATCGGTGATATGGTCAAGGCGTTGCCGCACCTTGAAAAAGCAAGGGGAGCAATTATTGATGGCAACTGGTCAACGGCCAAGCGCAGCCTGGAATATGTAGCCAAGTATTGGCCCAGCCACTCCGAGCTCGAACAGTTGGAAAAGCGCTCGCAGATGCTGGAAGATCGCTATGAGGACTATGTGCGGCAGCTAAGCGACTGCGTGGAGAAAAATCAATACTACGCTGCCCTTGAGCTGATTTATGAGGCACAGGAAAAAAACGTAAAACTGCCAACCGTAACAGTGCGCCGGGTAAAGCGCGCGATAAAAGACTTGGAAACTCAGCTGGATAAAATTTTAGCCGAGGGCAACCCAGACGTAGAGTTATTGCTGCATCTTTCTGCCACCGTGAACGACAGCATAGAGCTGACCCGGATGCTTGCGCAGCATCCTCCCGCCGCGCCGGGATCAATACGCGCCGAAACGCAGGGGCGGCATGTACACCTGAACTGGGAGTCCAGTGACTGCCCCGGCATGATACGGTATCTGATGGTGCGTAAGCAAGAAGCCACACCCTTTACTCCATTCGACGGGGACGTCATTTATAACGGTCCGGCCTGTTCTTTTATCGACCAGGGCGCCAGCCCTTTGGTCAACTACCACTACAAGGTCTATGCGCACCGCGGAGGGACTTACTCAAAGGAGGGGACTCTTAGCCGGCTGGTTATGGTGGCGCCCGAGATTGAGAACCTGCGCATTTTTCCCGCCGACCAAGGTGCACAGCTTACTTGGGACTTCAATCCGGATATCAAACAGGTGCTTATCTGGCGAAAGCTGGGCGGCGAGCGCCCGTCAAGGCCGGACGACGGTATGTTGCTTGAAACCGAGCGCATCGACGGTTTTGTCGACGCCAAAATTAAAAACGATGTGGACTACTGGTATTATCTTTCCGCCGTTTATATCGTAGACGGCAAGAGGGTGGTATCCCGCGGCGTTTCGGAAATGATTACTCCGCGCAAAATACTGGCGCCCATCGAGCATCTCAGCATAGTAAAAAGCGATTACGAAAACGAGTATGTGGTAAACTGGAGCGGCATGGATTCCACCAACCTCATCCTTTTGACCGGAGACAAAATGCCCGCTATAAAAGTAGGCGAGATGTTTACAGTACAGGATTTGATGGCGCAGTACAAAAGCATTCCGCTGCACGCGCGCGGCGCGGACAGCGGGCGCTTCAGGCACAAGTTTAACGGCGGGATTTATGTTTTCGCGGCAGTGGTGATGGGCAAGTACGCTATGGTTGGTATGCCTCAATACCTGACCAACTTTAAAGATGTGGAAGACCTCTGCGCCGAGTTGATTGACGGTGACCTGCGCCTGACCATGAAGTGGCCGGCTGGCATTAACGAAATCGCGGTTACCTATAAGAACAAGGATTACCCCGCCGATGTTGACGAGCTCGGGATCAACATTACCAAAATAACCCGGGAGCAATATGATTACGATGGGGGAGTAGTCCTGCAAAAAATCGCCCCTGGCAACTACTACCTCACGGTATTCGCCCTTTATCCGGCTCACGGAGGGGAATATGCGGCTTCCGAAGGGGCACGGCTGCTCTTCAGGCACCAGCCCCGGCAGGAAATATTCTACCGCATAATATACAAAAAGAAGCCGTTTAAAAAGCAGGCCGATCTTTCACTATCAATAAGCGGACCTTCGAGTTTTATCATGCCGGTGGTCGAGCTGGTATGTAAGCTCGGCTCCCTTCCGCTGCACATTAAGGATGGCGCGAGTATGGCTCTCCTCGATCAATCGCCCAGGGTTAAGGGCGAGGTGGAATTTCAATACCAGATCGACCCGTTGCCCCCCGGTGCGCATTTAAGGGTGTTTCTGGCCAATGAGCGGCAAAGCAAAAACTTCAGACTGCTTCCCAGCACAGAACTAAAGATCACTTGAGTGGAGGGTTTAATATGAAAAGCTGCCCGAAATGCTTAGGCCGCTTGGAAAATTATAGGTATGCCTGCAATGCGCCGGGATGCGCGAAAGTAGGGATTCCCGCATGTCAAGGGCAGGAATTTGACCAGCAAAACAAGACGGCGCAAACATACGCTTGCTCTGAATGCGGACAACCCATGGCTATGCGCATCTGCCCCGATTGCGGTTTTGAGTTGGAAGCCGATGAAATGCGCCGCGGATTTTTGTCTATCTCAATAATAGGCTCCGAGGGCAGTGGGAAGAGCAACTTCCTGGCAGTGCTGATTGACCAGTTGCGTTCGGAAATGTGCAAGGTGTACGGTTGTACCCTTTACCCCACCGGCGGGGACAGGACGATGAATCACTATGAGCGCCACTACCGCCGTCCTTTATTCGAACATGGGGTTTGCGTAACCAGCACTCAACAGGAAGACATAAACCCCCTTACCTACACCTTGCTTTTTTCCAGCAAGGAAAAGGCCGCAGGGCAGACCGTTGGGCTGGCCTTTTACGACAGCTGCGGCAAAATGCTGGAAACCGGGCCAGAGATGGCCGCTCACAATAAAAGTCTTTACAGCTCTGGCGGGATTGTGTTTTTAATTGACCCCAGCCAGCTTCCGGCTATAAGGGAGTCGCGCAAAGCTAGCAACATGCCTGTATTAAACTCGGACGCCCAGGCGCTGCTTTTGCGTGCCGTTCACCTGATTCGCAACGGGCTCTCTATAGAGGGAGCCAATACAAAGATCAACATACCCATAGCCGTTTGCCTTACCAAGCTCGATACGCTTTACCCTCATCTGGATTCGGCCAGCTTTATAGGGGATGCCTCCAGACATTTGCGCAGGCCTATGCTCAACGCCTCGGATATTTCCAGCTGCAACTTAGAAATGATGGCCTTGCTTGAAAGTTGGGGCGGGGGAGAGCTGGTGCGGCATGTTTCCAGCCACTTTTCCGATTATTGCTTCTTTGGCATAAGCGCTTTGGGCAGCGCTCCAGGAACCCAAAACGAGATTAACCGCGTCAGCCCACATCGCGCTTTAGACCCGCTGCTCTGGTTGCTCTCGCGTCACAAAATTCTAAAGACAGGGTAGATGAAACAGAAGTATCGCACCATCTACAAAAAATGGGGAAAAAGAAGATATCAATACATGGGTGGTAGGTTGCATACACGGTATAGAGAGGAGGATGACCGATGAAGAACATAGACCGGGCAGTAGAAATCACGAAAGCGGCGATAATGGAAAAAGGAATATCGTACAACGGGAGAAACGAAGGAGCAGGCGAAATGTTGGCAGGGAAACAGCCGCGTTTCTTAAAGAAGTCAAAAAAGTGCTTGATGAATTGAACCCCGAAAAAGACGAGAATAGCTAATAATCTATTAACCGACATAAACTTATCACAAGGGCGCACGGTGTGTGCTCTTTTCTTTTTTGGCAAAAGAAAGCAAGAAGTAGGACTAACACCGCCCCCCAACACATATATTTGTTGTAGATTACGATTAGAGGAGAGGGTATCCTTATGGAACTTAATCTACAGCGGCAAACCATTACCATAAA
>Ga0123355_10017597_pt1 | contig 11305 bp, 7 predicted proteins | sample TergutEmb28metaG_3_FD_89872 | JGI IMG/M metagenome (GOLD analysis project Ga0123355, IMG submission 89872) | Embiratermes neotenicus P1 segment gut microbial communities from Petit-Saut dam, French Guiana - Emb289 P1 | ecosystem: Host-associated > Arthropoda: Insects > Digestive system > Gut ...
TGAAAATGCCTTAAACCACTTGAACACTTGTGATCTCGACAAAGCATGCTCCCCATAAGCCTGTTTCAGTTTATTGAAAGTTTCAATGCCGGTTTCCCCAAGTTTGACACAAAACTTGATTGCGCATCGTTGCTCGAAATTGCGCTCTCCCATTTCCGTGACACACACACAAAAACTGCTTCACAAGAAACCGCACTAAAATTAGCGTGTTGATGCTAGCGAGTTGAAACTCGTATTAGAAGTCTATGAGACTCTTATCTAACCTTCTTTTGAAGAGCAAGCCCGCAGTATTGCCAGATCGTGCGATACGCAGGCAGTCTCATTACTTTATTTACAGACCTCGTATATATAGCTGGATGTAATCTTTCGATTAAACTCAAAACCACTCAATTCCGGACATCTATTAATATAAAAGTTTTCTTTATTCTGATGTGAAGAACTTATTTTTGAAGTCCGTCCAAGAATTTCAGATTCACCCTGTATATTCCGTACTTTCAGGAGGGACTAATCTGGAAAAACAAGAGATCAATATATGGATAAATATGTCAGTTAACCCTTTGATGTACTAAATTAATCTTGCCTATCCAATTCAATATCTACCTCAGAACAAACTAAGTGCCCACCATTAATTTGACTAACTCGTTACAACTGGAATATGCCAGTTAACCTTTCAGTGCAATAAATATCTCTAGATACAAATTTCAGTGTTTACCTCACAATGAACGCACTGCCCGACATTAACATGACCAGCTAGCTCATGCAGTAATCATTGCATATTTTAAGTGACGTGGAGACACTATGTGTATTCTCATAATAAAGCCGACTAAATGCACTAATTTCTCAAATTTATTTTTGGAATAAAACTCTACATGTTTCGTACAGTTCCTCTGTCCATCATAAGGAGTTTTTCACTGTACACACAGCAATGGTGTATGTCATACAGGTTTGTGTGTACAGTGAAAAACTCCTAATGATGAACAGAGGAACTGTCCGAAACATGTAGAGTTTTATTCCAAGAATAAATTTGAGAAATTTGTGCATCTGGTTGATTTTATTGTAAGAACTTATCAGATGTACGGTCACCTGAACGTCAGACACTATGTGCGCCCATTTATCATAAAGCAGAATTATTGAATGTTGAGGAGTTGATACATGTAGTGACCACTGTGTCTTGAAGGGTTGAGCTGAAGTGTCACAGATAAGGAGAAATAGATCTTTATGTTGTTCATTCGCTTCGTTACCGATAACTAATTCACGACACCAGGCCAAAACAGAACTCAAACTTGTTCCTTAGATATTTATATCATAACACCACACGGAACATCGCTACATGTTTCGGTCCTCAAGAGACCATCATCAGTTAATCAAACTAAAGTAAAATCGCATAAAATGAAATTAGCCACTTTTTGCACAGCTGATTTGGCGTAAAGAGTCAAATAGTTAAAATGTAGACAATTATTTGTAAAGCAAATTTATACAATATTCTTCAAAGAAATGTCTACACTTTAATTAGTCCATTCTTTTATACAAAGTCAGGTGTGTAAAAAAGTGGCTACTTTTGTTTTATGCGGTATTACTTTGGTCTGTTTCCCTGATGATGGTTTTCTGCGGACCGAAATATGTAGCAATATTCAGTGTGATATTATGAAAACCTGTGGAGCGGCATTTTGCAGTTTGTTGGTTTAGTGTTCTAATGCGAAGTACGTATATTGTCCACTAACACACTTGTATAGGAAATTGAATATGGCATTATTTCTTAATTCATGCGCCTTGAAAAATCTTCTTTAATTTCGACGATGCATAAACTCATTTGTATACACAGAGTGTCCGATGACTGTGTGTCGTAACTACAAGGTTAGATTTCTTACCGCATACGAAGCCAAAAGTGTCAAATCCACGTAGGTTCGATATGCAATCATTAAAAATCTACTAGATGTTTGAACTTTGCGCTTGCCGATAACGTTCAGTAGGCTGCATGGCCGAAGCACACAACGAATGACAGGCGGCATTTACTCTAACTTTTTCGCAAATAAACTTCCATCATTTTTATAAGACATTCTTCTCCACAAACACAAACACAAACACACACACACACACACACACACACATACATACCTTCAGATGTACTAGCAACATAATCGGGCGAGGTGAATCTGGCCAGAATGTCTGTCCGGGCTGTAGGCAGCAATTTTCAACACACGCTGTAAACACATCATATCATTGTAATATTTACTGAAGCAGACATTGCCATGTATTTCAGTAGATTACACGTGGTTTTGTGCCCACATGTCTTTATTCATTGTCATTTCCAAGTCCCGTAGCTTTGTACCGTTGCAATTGGCCTCATTTTGACCATTTTGACTCAGTATAAGGGCACGAAATGGATCATGCAGTTATGAAATGATTTTACCGAACTCTTTGTACACATCCATAATTTAAAATATTATTTTATTCTTTTTTGTACGATGCAGGTTTGTAGTAGTGAGTCAAAGAGTACAGACTACAAGGCGCACTTCATGCAAGGTACAAAAATTGCATAAATTGTAGTGTTCTGACTTTATTCTTGCACTAAACTGGAGTACACGGTCGTATTGTGGGAGGAGCAGCGCATTTTGTTGAAACACTGCGCCACAAGACGAGAGGTTCCCGGTTAAATTCCCGGTAGAATCCTTGGAAATTTTGAAAAGATATATTCGTTCTGTCCACATTCAGTAGCCCTGGGGTAAGTTTCTAACATAAATGAGTACCATGGAATCTCCTAGGGGGTAAAGTGCGGCCGACGCCCAGAACTGACAACTCTGTCTTCCAGATGTGCCCAACATTCCATCCCTCTTCTGAGACATCATGTCTTATTACGAGAAAACTGTTTAAACTGCAATATTGCACAAAAAAACGTATAATATTGAATTATGAAGCCGGTCCCAGTGGCCGCGCGGTCTAAGGCGTAGGTCTGCAGCCGCTCGCCTGCTGAGATCGTGGGTTCGAATCCCACCGGGGGCATGGATGTTTGTCTGTTTCAGTGTTGTGTGTTGTCAGGTAGAGGCCTCTGCGACGAGCTGATCACTTATCCAGAGAAGTCCTACCGACTGTGATACGTCGTTGTGTGTGATCTAGAAATCTCAAGAATGAGGAGGCCATGGTCGGGCCGCAGCGCCACAGAAAAAAAAATGAATTATGAAAGTTATTCTTTTATATTAATTACTGTTTAGTTGGTATGCAAACAGAAATAAAAAGACTGCGATATTAGTCCCCTTGAGGCTGTTTCATGATAAAGCCCCACTTTCTGGTTTCAAAGAAAAGCAGAGTTAGAAATTTCTTATCCGGATCATGATTGCCTCAATTGCCAGCAGGAAGCTGTCATCGGTAGTGTCACACGCAAGATTGACGTCACCCTTAACCGAAGTGGAGAGCTTGCATCACAGTTCTTTTTCTCTATTTTCCTAAAAGAAATCGCTGTTCAAACGCATTCCGACCTCCGCCGTACCCAAAAATGTAAATTACGTTTTTTAACAGCAACTTGTGTGAAAATAAGGATTGGAGAAAAGCGTGGAAAATATAAGAAGTTGAGAAGTGTGGGAAGGGGCACAGTAATTGTACAAGGCATTTTCTCCTGTAGTGATTGCCTGTGTGCACAATCTCCTGCGACAGATTATATCCTTTTATCCTACACTCCTTCGAATATCACTCACTATAAGAGGAAGATCTAGAAGCGACCGTGGTGGCACCCCTTCACTGTAATATGAAGTTACCGGGAAGGAAAGATACGACAGTGGGATGAGAAAAAGGGTCTAAACTAAAGGGTTTATATTGTCACTATTCTGGTCTTGGAACATCATTTCTTGAACAATTTCACGCTATCTTTCCTTTCCTCCTCCTGGAGTGCAAAACAGAAAGCTCGTGAGAGGGGAGGTGAAAAAAAGGAAGAGCTAAGTTGAGGAATAGTGGAGTGAGGATTTTAATATTACATTGGAAAGAATGAGATTTTTTTCTAGATTCATTGCCTAGGATAGACCCTATCACAACAGAAGTACTGAAGAAGAAAGGAAGAACATGCGTGGTGCCAGACTCTGACACATGTGTCGTAGACAGTGTACCAGACTGTTCCGCATAAATTTATGAACCTAGCAAGAAGTTTCGTGCTTCTAATCCCAACATTTTTATATCAACCTTTGTTCAGATGTCACCAATGCTTGTAATGTGCTGACTGAAAACAGTATTCTTTCTTTCCCTCGGTTACTCCAGAAGCATTTAGAGAAATAATTTTGAAAACGAGTTCATTTACACTGGATGAGGTTTTCAGACTTTAATTCAGAATTACAGTATTATGTTTTATTTCCTTAAAACTCAATAATAATGTTAATTAAAGTCAAACTATTTAAAGTTTCTCGAATATATTTACGAAGGCACTGTAGCTTTTAATTAATTAAATCTTAGGAACAGGGTCCTTTGTAAGAAGGTGACGGTCGCACAGTTATTCAATACATTGCCCTCATGAATAAAACCCACAATTCATTCCGGTCTCCTTGAGGACTCGCCGCTGGTTTGAAACACAAAACAAACAAGTCTAATCTACACTATCACACAATATCTGTCGAAGTTCCATTTATTACATTATTTCTTTACGTTGATAAGTAGGGCAAATTGCCCCTTTCCTTCAGGTTTCCTATCAATTTTATAATGTATTTCTCATTATGCCGTGTGCTGTACACGCCCCGCCCATCTCACCCTTCCTAATTTATTATCCTTAATAGTATCTGGTGAGAAATAAATGTTATACAGCTCCTAGGTATTAAAAAATTATTTCCATCCTACCAGAAATTCCCCAGCGCCCTCTTCTCAATGCCAGTAATCTATTCCGTTACATTAATTTGAGAGATAAAGTTTTATGACCAAACAAAAACAGGTGAAATTCAAACGACAGTATCCTGGTTGTAGGACACTCAGTTCGTTCTGAAGTTTCAGAGAAAAGTACTGCTACTAGTGTTCAGAGTACCGTACAAAATTGCGGCTGAATGCTGAAATATTTTGAAGGAACTGCGTTTAGTGTACATAAAAGTTACAAAGATCGTGGCCAATTAGAACTGTGAACAGGAAGGATATTTCCAATGACCGTGGTGTAGCTCTGATTGGCCAGGGTGTTTGAAACATTTACATATAATCGATCCATTTTCTCTTACCAATCACTCTAGTAGATCATCCGTCGAGTAATGGAGCACGCGTGCCTTTTCTGGAGGTCTGCTGCCTGTAGCCACGTCATAAAGTTGCAGACGGTACAAATTCAGGTATTTTCGTATTTTGAAGGCGCACTTCAGCACGTTACTAACAATCAAATTCACGAGGATTGGGGGGTTAATTTTTCGCTGACCACACTAGAGCACTAAATCCACACAGCCGACACCTGACTACAGCCTAAAATTGTAGGCTAGAGATGATTTTCTGGGGAGTGAAAAACATGTCTGTAAATTTTTTAGGCACAAATAGTTTTGTTAGAATTACAGTACTTGTATCGATGTATGGCAGTAAAGCTGTTGCGTGTTTGAAAGCTGTAATATAACTCCAGGCAGCAAAAATTTCTTAAGAAGTCGATAGTTCTTTAGTTGCTCACACATTTTCCCAAATTTATTGTAACGAAAATTTGTCATTCAGTTCACAACAGTCTGCCAATCGTTCGTGTCTTAGGTCACATGACCCCTGTCCACGCCCTACCATTCTGTCTCTTAAAATCCTTTTTAATATTATCATCCCACCTATGCCTGAACCTTCGAAGCATATTATTTTTCTCAAGTGTCGCCACCAAAGGCCTGCATGTCCTCTCGTCTATCCTAAACCTGTAACATGCTTTCCTCATATCATTCGTTTCGATTCTGTTACCAGTAAATATAATATTTTTGCGGCACACAGTTCGTGGAGATCATTATTGTGCCATTTCTTCCAGTCTCCTCTTATGTTCTGCATCTCAGAGGCAAATATCTGTTTCCACACCCTCTTCTTGAAGAGAACCATCCTGTATGTTTCCATCATTGTGAAAGACCAAGTTTCACACCCAAATGAAACAACAGACACAACTGTAATGCTATACAATTTAAACCTAATCTTTCAGATACTGCACGAGAATGTAAATGTGGCTGGATTCAACAGTGGGAGGAATTGCCCAAATTTATTTTGCACTTTGTTCCTTTATCCGTTAAATTTTGTTTGGTTGTGTTCTTTGTCAAATGTTTTAATTTGCTATAGGTTCAGAGTATCTTGTTTCTGTCTTTATACTGTGATTTTTATTCTGAATTGCGCTCCCGAAGTATGAACATACACGCAGTATTATGAGAATTGATTTCGAGACCTATCACATTAGAGGCGACGAATTAACCACGCGCAATTTTCTTTGAAGTGCGCGTTTTTTCCCTAGATAAATTAACACCATCAGGGTCAGGCTGAAAGGAACATATATCGTGAGATTTCTATCTATCTTGGTTCCTTTGGACCTCTCTGAAGACATAATCTACAAAAATGTTGAAAGTAATGATAACAAATTTTCTCCTTGTTTTATACCAATCTGAATGTAAGATACATTAAACCAACTTTTGCCAATCCTGGCCTTACTTCAAGTTTCATTTAAACATGTACAAACTAACACTCTCTCAAGAGCGTACCGAACTCGGTGGGGCAAATATACAAGCTCTCTCCTAACTCACAAGATTTCTTAGCAGTTCTATACATAACTTATGTCGAACCCCATTCTATTCCCTTTTTCTCAAGCATTTGACGAATGCAGAATATAAAACTCTATTAAAAATCGTTTTGGAATTCACGATTACGTCGACTATTTCGAGAAACATTCGGTATTTTCCATCCACGATCGCAAAAGGACAGAAAAACAGCAAATGATTTCACGGAAGGTGACAATAAGTCTCTTTAATCACAATGAAGGAAGAAATTAGATTTTTAGAGGTGGTTGTTTCGGATTATTAATATGAAAAATTATATCGTAAAATTTCAGATGGTTAACCTTTCAAAGCATACTGGTTCCGTGATGCACAACCAGTTTAACATTCAACAACTGTACGCTCTGCCCACACTGTATTTATGTGTTTTGTATTTATCTGAGAACAAACAGCGACTTGTGCCACTTCCACCATAAACTAATTGTTTTTATAACCGAGATGAAAATATTTACAGCGCGGTACGACCTGGGTCTTTAACTAAAGCGGTCTGCGCTTCGTCTTTATAGGGTTAATTGGTTTATTACCTTCGAAGGGCTGATGGTTATTCCGTGGTGATTTATGAACATCAAAACACTGGTGACCAAATTTGATCAGTTTTATGACTGAGCATATATAAATTCCATAATCTAATGTATGTGGCTCTGCGCGTTTGTTTCATATAACGTTATATTTTTGAACACTTACAAGTATATACTTGTAAATAAGTGGAGTTTTGAAAAGTTACCCTATTTCAGGATTGACAATAAAATTCTATTTCTTGTATTTAATTTGTATATCTTACGCTGCTATTTTTTCTCTTTCCTTGTATCTATCTTTCTCACAGTTTCTGACTTTAGGTTCAGGGCCACCGAGAGATGATTCGGGTCCCATTAAAGAAATTTCCTGAGCCGCAGCAAGGGCAGAACGTCTAAACATCTCTGTACAAAATCGGAGAGTCTGACTCTCTGTTGCAGAGTGATTTAGGTTTGGTCTGAAATGCTTAATTTGTACAGCCGGCAAATAATGGTACTACCGAGGGGGGGGAAAAAAAAAACATAGTCGGGCTTGCTAATTTGTACCGGCTTCCCCCTCCCACCCTTCTCAATGGTACTTTTTACTTTTTTCATTTTTATTGTTGCCGTACCGTGAATTTTGTCTCTTTCTGCCTTGTGATATTTTATTTTTTTCTCTCTCTATTTCATTCGAAATTTCTACTTCCATTTTTGATTGATTTATTTCTCCTTACTCTTCTTCGTGATTACTCACACAGTTCTTATTACTTAAGTCCTTTCATTCAATACATGTGGCGATGAATTCTTCGGAAATGCGCCGGGAAATGTGCCCTGTTTGAAATACCATAACATTTTCTTGCGTGTTTCGCCCTGCCAGTGATTAGGAAAATTTATGCTTTGCGAGACTGCAGGCATGTAACATCCTGCACTTTCAGCCGTATCACCTTCCCGTTCACTCTAAGGTTACCTTATTAGATCAGGAATCTGCCTGTGCATCTGTCTTGTTGTGGTGTTATAATTACGTGTCGAGATCAAGAAACTTCCGCAGTCACGTCCTGCTTACGTTGATAATCTTGCATCTTAGAGGACTAGGAAACTACTTCGCAAATGTACTATATTCATGCTGTTACTGCAGTCAGGTTAGATGGTAACAAAACTGTCTTTTATCATGTGCTTATAACATGTATGATATATTAGAGAGTGTTTCTGTAAAATTTCTTGAGTCAGTGTCTTCATAACTCTCTTTCGCTGCGAAAGCCCTCTTGGTTCTAAATTTTTCGTGCTTGCACGAAAACAAAACGCGTGTAGTAAACATTAAGCGTGGTGTAATACGTTTACATAAGGGCCGAATCTGAAAAGAGAAGTCCGGTACAAAAAATCAAAATGCTACCTAAAGAAAATGAATTCGTTTTTTGAAGGTAAGTGTGTCTTTGCTTCTTTGGTATGAGGATCACAATTCTGACAATTTCTTGTATTTCTCTTTTTAAACTAGGTTTCATTAATACAGACTGCTAGTGTAAATACTAAGCCTGGGTGTCGCACATTTAAAGCAAGTTCGTACTTCTGTTAAGTATATTACATAAACATTCCCAGGGGAAGACTTTCGTGGAATTAAAATTCGTATTTAGGGAACAAATTCGCGGAAAATCGGAAAAATTGCTACAAGCCCGAAAGGTATTCGGTGAACCTTAAAATTATATGAAGTAAGAAAAACCTAGAATTGTGTAAAGCAGCATCAGAAATTATGTATAGGGTTACAGTGCAAATATAGGTTTTCTTTCGTTTTGGTACATTAGTACCCATTGCGTATATACCAGTGAGTTCACATATTTTTGTGCAGTGTAATGAAGGTAAATATGACTGGTGAACAGTAGCGTACACACAACAGTAGAGGGGTACATACAGCAGCAGTAGGGTACATACAGTATCAACAGGGTACATACAGCAGCAGTAGGGTACATAAAGCAGCAGTAGCGTACATACAGCAGCAGTAGCGTACATACAGCAGCAGTAGGGTACATAGAGCATCAACAGGGTACATGTAGCAGCAGTAGGGTACATAGAGCAGCAGTAGGGTACATAGAGTATCAACAGGGTACATAGAGCAGCAGTAGGGTACATAGAGCATCAAGAGAGTACATGTAGCAGCAGTAGGGTACATAGAGCAGCAGTAGGGTACATACAGCAGCAGCAGCAGTAGCGTACATACAGCGGCAGTAGGGTACATACAGCAGCAGTAGGGTACATAGAGTATCAATAGGGTACATACAGCAGCAGTAGGGTACGTAGAGCATCAAGAGGGTACATGAAGCAGAAGTAGGGTACATACAGCAGCAGTAGGGTACATAGAGCATCAAGAGTGTACATACAGCAGCAGTAGGGTAGATCGAGCAGCAGTAGGGTACATAGAGCATCAACTTGGTACATGCAGGAGCAGTAGGCTACATACAGCAGCAGTGGGGAACATACAGCATCAGTAGTTTACATACAGCAGCAGTAGGATACATATAGCAGCAGTTGGGTACATACAGCAGCAGTAGGGTACATAGAGCATCAAGAGTGTACATACAGCAGCAGTAGGGTAGATCGAGCAGCAGTAGGTTACATAGAGCATAAACAGGGTACATGCAGCGGCAGTGGGGAACATACAGCATCAGTAGGTTACATACAGCAGCATTAGGATACATGTAGCAGCAGCAGGGTACATACAGCAACAGTAGGGTACATAGTGCAGCAGTAGGGTACATAGAGCATCAACAGAGTACATGCAGCAGCAGTAGGTTACATGTAGCAGCAGCAGGATACATACAGCAACAGTAGGGTACATAGTGCAGCAGTAGGGTACATAGAGCATCAACAGAGTACATGCAGCAGCAGTAGGGTACATAGAGCAGCATTAGGGTACATAGAGCAGCAGTAGCTTACATAGAGCATCAACAGGGTACATGCAGCAGCAGTAGGCTACATAAAGCAGCAGTGGGGAACATACAGCATCAGTAGGTTACATACAGCAGCAGTAGGGTACATGTAGCAGCAGCAGGGTACATACAGCAACAGTAGGGTACATAGTGCAGCAGTAGGGTACATAGAGCATCAATAGAGTACATGCAGCAGCAGTAGGGTACATACAGCAGCAACATGTCTTCTGCCGTTTTGTAGATATGTTTTATTTCTCTTTTCAGCCTGATAATGATCATATTTGGTCGAAACATTTAGCTGATCTGAGAGCTAAATTTATTGTCGTTTTTTGACTAGGTTTAGTGTGTATTTTTGGGAACATGTTGTGGTGCTATAATTGTCATGCTACTCTGAAAGAGCCTCATTCTATGTAGTTCACGCTAGAAACAACTGTGATTATAGAAGAAGCTGAGAATTGCATCTGGAATTACCGAAGAATTTTGAACAGGAAGCCGGGAAAAGTGCATGATGATTATCTTAGTGACTTGTAGGCTTTTTATGTGAAAGTGTTTATGAAAAGTATTAAGAAGTGGGAGCGAACTGTAACATTCATTGTGTAGGTGCACAACATTCAGTGTATTACTAACGGTGTTCCTGTGCATAGCTGTTATCAGAGGAAATTTATTGGATAGTAACCGTGCATCCGTCGGGAATTTCGGATTCTTTCCTCTCTGTAATTCAGCCGAAATTATTTCCTGCAGTACCCTTGAAGTGCCGACCTTTAGCTTCAGACAAGACTTCATATCTTCTGAAAATATTTGTCAACACATAACCGAGATTTTTCTTCAAATATTAGCATTTCTTCTTCGAGTGTTATAGGCTATTTTACCTCTTGCAAATAATGTGAATTTTTTCATATAAGGTGCATCTTTCTGTGTTCCTCACAGATAATAACCATACGGGTTTAAATACGGAGGCTTAATAGGCCAAAATCCGCACTTTATGAACTGTTTCTTCGAAAAACACAAAACCCAAACGTTTGCTCGCACTTATTGCACACCACACTCCGACCTTAATAAGAAGCCAAAAAAAAAAAAAAAAAACCCCGAGATTTTGGGGAAACTATAATACCCCCAAAACAATAATTTTGTAAATTCCCCTTCCATTTTCAACAAAACAAATTTTTTTATAACAAAA
>Ga0123355_10017598_pt1 | contig 11304 bp, 13 predicted proteins | sample TergutEmb28metaG_3_FD_89872 | JGI IMG/M metagenome (GOLD analysis project Ga0123355, IMG submission 89872) | Embiratermes neotenicus P1 segment gut microbial communities from Petit-Saut dam, French Guiana - Emb289 P1 | ecosystem: Host-associated > Arthropoda: Insects > Digestive system > Gut ...
CCAAGGCAACCAGATAACCGGCGAGCCACCTTTAGCAGAGGGGTATCAACTTGGACAGATTAGATGCTATGCCATTAACCCGCTCAAAGGCGAAGTTCTGTACCGTGTGTCACAGTTCGACCCGATACGCATGGTGCCGGCTGCGTCGCAAATGGCATGGAATTTCGCCCCTACGTGGAATTTTGTTGTCGATAATGCCAGCAAGGTAATAGTCAACATAGTTCCCGGCCTAATCGAAATGTCTGATGAGCCTATCCCTGCGGCGGGTGTACAACTTCACGCCCGCATCGCAGCCCCTGCTCCCAGTTATCGCCCCTTTGATGAAGTGCCTGAAGAACTAGAAGAGCTGGAACCACTAGAACCACCTACAGACCCGGAACCATAACGGAGGTGAGCGCAGATGACGTTTTTAGACGCACAAATAACCGAGCTTCGGAGCCTTATTGACCCCACCAACCCGGAAGGTAGCGATTTTAGGGTTATACTGCCCCGCTCTGTAATTGACGCAATAACCGATCCGGATACAGGCGAAGTCCTCTCAGATATACTGAGGGACATTTTAATGGATTTAAATTATCACACATCCAACGACGACATTCACATCACCCCCGGCTGGGAAACTATCATAAACACGCTCATCGCCGAACTGGTAGCGCGAGATATTTTAACGGCAGAGGATAGAGTAAGATGGGATCAGGCGGCTATTGACGCCGCGGCTGCACTGGCCTTGGCTCAGCTAAACGCTGGCAAGATCACCGACATGAATGGGCGGCTGTCACAGATCGAATACAGTTTGTTCCACCAAGTCACGGCCAATCCGTTCTTAATTACGTTCGGCAGCCTGGACGGTATAGTCATGACGCGCGGCATCCTTAACGAGCAATATCAAAGAGTTGAGTGGTAGGGGGGAGATTAGATGGCTTTAATAAACGATAGAAAGTATCAAGCGCCTTTTACCTATACGGGCGATTGGGATTTATACAGTTACGACAATGGTCGAAAGTGGTATGCTGTTTTAAAGACAACCGGTGCATTAACCCCTATAAGGGACATAGCTGTTGATGCGTGTCTAGTTCCCGGCGGCAGACCCGGAACCTCTGGATTTACCTCCAATGGTGGTAATGGTGGCGCGGGCGGTCAAATGCGTAATGTGTACAATATAGAGTTATCGCCAATCTCTCAACAAATCACAATAGGTGGATCCAACCAAAATACAACTGCTTTTGGTCAAACAGCCAGTGGCGCAGGTGCAGCTGGCGGTTCGGGCGGCATGTTCCGACATGCTAGCGGATCTTTTATAGGCGCCGATTTGCCTGTTGTAGGTAGCCCTGGCAGCTTTCCATTCGCTGGCGATGAACCGCCATTTAACACTATACGTTTAGGAAGCGGCGGAAGTGGAGGAGGGTCTGGCCAAATCCAAGCTACCGGTAGCCCATCTGGGCAAGCTGGCGCCGCAGCAAATGGATTTGGTGGCGGTCGTGGCGGCAATGGTGGAGCACTTCATGGCGCTGGCGGCCATGGTCAAAGCGGCGCGGCAAACACAGGCTCCGGTGGCGGCGGCACTGGTGGCGTAACAGGTACTGGCACTACGCCAGGCCAACCTGGCCCAGGCGGAACCGGTTCAATTTATCTTCGCGGTGTTGGTGACGATGGCTTCCTGGTCTTCCCGCCTACAGTGCCGTCATACATCGCTGCGCCGCAACCCATAGCTTCCGGTCGTAATTTCTCTGTATCCTGGGGTGTGTCTACTGACCCCCAAGGGCAAGCAGTCTTATACACGTTGGAACGCAGCCTGGACGACGGGGAGTTTGTGGTTATTGCACAGACAGGCAATCTTTTCGCAACAAATAATATCCCCGTCGGAACCCTTACTGCTCAATTTAGGGTGAGAGCGCGGAATATCTCAAATCTATATAGCGATTTTATAGATTCAGAGGTGCGGGATGTGATTGACAACTCCCCGCCCGAGATAGACGGGGCCGATGGCGATCTTGGCTTGCAAGCAGGGCCGTTTACCCAAAACTACATAGTCACAGACCCAGATCCCGGGGATGTAATCACCGTGACCGAGAGGATCAATGGGGTACAGATCAGGCAATACGTTGCTACAAGCGGCGCGCAGCAGTCTTTCACCGTGGACATCAATCGTTTCTTAAGATTGGGCAATGCTACTCACACCATTACGGTAGTGGCTGTGGATCAGCACGGCGAAGCTGCTACCCGCACATGGACGTTTAGCCGTGAAGAAACACAGGCAGACCTTACTTTGGAGACGCCGCTTGAGGCCAACGATCTGGTTCAGCGGTTGATTATGAATGTCAATCGGTGGATCGCGCCGGGCGCAACATTCCAGGTGCTCGCCAGTAATAACGCATTTGACGCCGTGCCGACGTGGGAGGACGTTACCGCAGCTATAGAGGGCAACACGATCTACTACTTTACCAACGACCAAAAAACCGCCGCTGACTGGGGTCTGAACTTCCGCTTTGTGGGAGATCGCGGCAGCGCGACTGAGCTTAGCTGGTTTGATGCTGCTGGCGGCAATTTCGACAACGGCGTGGGCACGACGTCAACGAGCTTCTTCTTCACGGCCGACCAGCTAATAAAGGGGGTATAGATATGGGAGTAAGGCATATAAAAACAGACCTCCGAGCACGTAGGGAAAGCAAGGAAAGAGAGGCGGCGGTGCAATCCGCCGCCTTATCAGCATCGGTCTTTGTATTTAGACACATGGCTGCGGCCGGAGAGATTGACAACAACGTCATCTTAGCTCATGCCGCTTTGTTTGATCGCTGGGATAAGGACGCGGATCCGACGCTGGACAAGGGCGCTATTGCTATTGACGATGGCAGGCTGTACAAGCGCTTGGAAGCGCCTGACCCCAAGGTGAGAGGCACACCTAAGCCCCCATCAAAAGCTGCTGATAAATGGGCTGAAATTGGGGTGGTGAGCCTATGATGCAAGAGCAGATTTCCACAACCGCAACGAGAGCGGAGGAAAACGCGAAGTCGGCCCATAAGCGCATTGACAGGCAAGAAAAGCGTGTTGATGAGCTGATACCGCTAATATATAAGTCGGTAGCGAACACTGAGTCTCTGCTTCTTCAAATGAAAGAACAAGATGAACGGATTGGAGAGCTGGAAAAGGCACCGGCAGAAAATTGGAAGAACTTAGTGCAGATAGTCATCGCCGCCCTTGTCGGCGTGGCTGCGGGATCACTTTTGCCAAGGCTATTCGGGGTGGTAGGGTATTACTACCATTACTATCTTTAAGGGGGGATTTGTGGTATGAAAAAGCTAATGAAGAAAACATCGACAGAATTACCAGCCAAGCTCATGATTTTTGCCTGTGTTATATTCGCGCTGACGTGGGCGCTTGCAGCAATGTCTTGGCTTACTGACGGTTCTTTCCCACACGAACTAAAAGACTATGTTATGTGGTTTTGGGGTATAGCGCTGACCATTTACACCGCAACACATTGCGTTGAGTATGTAACCGATCACAAAGCGCCGGAAAATAAGGAGGAGAACACAAATGGCATTCTTAACCCCTGATCGCGTCCGCCGAATAAACGTAGACGGTACGCAACTTGAAATAAACGAGCGAATCATCCCCGATAGTGCCCGCGCCCCACGGCAGATAGCCAGCTGGGTTCCCGCCGGTGGGCCGATGAAACCGAACGCCCCCCTTGGCGGCAATGGCAGACCGAGGGGAATAACCATCCACAACACAAATGATATAAATGTGCCGGCCGGAACAAACCCTGCGGAACAGTACAGCCGGGCCACCTGGCCAAACGCCAACATGCGCGGGGTTGTGGTACATTTTTATATCTGGCGCCGCGATATTTGGCAGATTCTCTCTTTAACCGAAAGAGGATGGCACGCCTCGGATGGATCCGGGCGCAGGCCATCTAACCGACCGGGGCAGCAGATCGGTGGCAATATGGATACTATTGCCCTTGAGATTATCGGCAATCACCCCGAAACCGAAGAAACCGCCGCCATGTTGACCGCCTGGCTACTCAAGGAGTTTGATCTTGAGCCGCCTACCGATTTATACACCCATAACTTCTTTATGGGGCTTGCGGAAAGGATTGTGCCGGGCGCGGCCAAAAACTGCCCGCTTTATATACTGCCGCATTGGGGCCAGTTTAAAGATAGGGTGGCCCATTTTTACAATATGCTTGTCGAGCCTGCACCGAAACCTGTCCCGGAACCAGATCAGGATGTAGTTTTTGGTGTGGTTAGGCAGGTGATGGCCTTAATCCGCCGCGAAGATGCGGAAATAATGGCATCGCGGCTCAACGCCGAAAGGGATGATCCCAACAGCGCCTTTTATCATGTTGTAGAACGACCCAGGCCTCGACCTTAGCAGCAGGGTAGAGCGCAAAGCAGTGGAGAGTAGGGAATAGACAAATGAGAGGTTTGAGGGTATGACAGGGAACGCAATCATGGCAATCATTATCTACATCTTTTTCATCAGAGATGCGGAAATGAAAAACTTTCTAAATGGAAAAAGATGGTTGTTTCGTTTTGTGATTGAACTGTCGGCTCTTGCGGTTATTGCTGTGCTTACTTATTTTCTTCGCGCAATTCTTGAGCCTGCCTTAATGCCTTTTCTAAGCGATTTATTTCTTTCCTGAGTACTGAAAATTGCGTCCAAAGGCTGCAAAAAACTAGTGTTGTGGTAACAAAAGCCATTACTCTAAACCAAACAGAATCCGAATAATCCAAGAACATCAAATTTACCAGTAAGTTCAGCACCCAAAATGTGGCTACAAAAAGATTAAGACCACGCTTGTAATCTGCATGAGCAACGGCATCTAAAATTCTTTTTACACCCCAAGCTATTAACGTAACAATCAACCCGATTGCTATCTGTACTAGGATGTATCTGATGTCAATATTTCGGTAATTACCCACAACATATCACCCCCTTCTTTGCCAAATTATACCACGGTTCGACAAGGGGAACAACTATGCAAAGAGAGTAGCCCGGCCAGATTGGGCCATGCGGTGAAATCTTTCAGAACTGCGCCGGAGTAACGCGAGTGTGATGAAGTCACACTGTTGACGGCGGACACCAATAAGTGCGTCAACCGCTTAGGGTGGTAGCCGGTGCAGTATATACACAGCAGAACCCCGCTCGCCTCTTAACAATGCGTAACACGCGGGGTCATTATTACCGAAGCCCTGCTCTCTCGTCTTTGATAGGCGTAGGGAGCAGGGCTTTTTTTATTTTATTTATCTCACTTTTCTGTTTTTGGGGGCTTTGACAATACGCACAAGGGATCCGACGTGTGGAATGGCGGCTTGCTTACGCGTGTGCTTAAACCATCAATATGTTCATTTAAGTTATCCTTAACAGTGTGCCACATAGGATCAAGAATGAAATCAATACCTTCTCTGCGAGCGTGCTTTGCCGCTGGAACAAAGTCGCTGTCTCCAGCTATAAGTACAATTTGATCTGCCTGCTTCTTTTGAGCGATTGAAGCTATGTCTAACCCGATTCGCATATCAACGCCCTTTTGTATTATATCGAGATAGAAATCTTGCTCGGTTAAGTCAGTCAGCGCAATCTCACCGCAGCATAGGCGTTTCAGCGAATCTGAGTTTAGCATATATCCGGCAGAACTTTCAAGAAGCTCTCCGCGCCTAAACGCTATGCTTCTCTTTTTGAGTAGCGCGGAATGGAAGTCAGTAGCCCAACTATATAATGGACTTTTTCTTAACGACACATTTTTTTGAGTTAAAGGATGATAAACCACCTTCTCAGATGGTGGGCAGTCATAAATAAAAAATACGATACAGCATTCTTCCCGACGCCTTTACATGGCGATGACAATATTGCTCCAACTCATCAGCACGTCGCTGAGGGAGTTTGCGTCCAAATAGAATATTGGCTTGCTTTTGGTAAAAGGCCCCGTCGATTAAGATCGCAATCTTCATTGCTTTAAATTCCCCCTCTAAGAAAAGCCCCCGGCTTCGACACTTCCCGGATATTGGGAGGTCTACGCGCCGGGGACTACTTAAAAGCAACATTAAGTTGCAACATTATTATATGATACATTTGCACGATATGCAATACTATAATGCAAGTTTTCTGAATAAATACTATGCAAAAGCCTTACTCTCTCGGATCGGTTTCAGGCTTGAGGGTGGGCCTTTTTCCTTTTACCTAAAATCCCGCACTGGTGATGGATTTGAATATCGCATCACAATACTTGCATATTTACTTGCATAATTCCGGGAATAATAGATGTATCGAAGGATAAAGAGGGGTGCGCCACAAAAAGAAAAAGCCTGTTGTACCGCTTAACTGTACGGTATGACAGGCTTTTATGTTGGTGGGCCATCACGGACTCGAACCGCGGACCAACCGGTTATGAGCCGGTTGCTCTAACCAACTGAGCTAATGGCCCTTGAGGCATTGGAGCATGCCGCCGAGCCGTCTTGCCCGGCGGCGCACTTGCTGGCTCGCCACTTGCGTCCAAATACGAATGTGGCGATATTGCCAAATGGCTTTGTGCTTATTATACCACTGGAGAAATGAAAAAACAAGAGGGGCGGTTGATTTTTCATCAGCCGCCCCTCTTGTGTATACTCTTGTTAGTTTAGCTTAACATCCTGTAGCTTCCTCTATCACTCCGCAAATTCTTGCCGTATACTCTTGTCAGAAAAGAACTTTTAGATTTCGGTAAGCAAGCGTCTTGCAAAGATTTCGATCTGCTTTTGACAACGCCACAACCTTGTTGGCGAATATTTCAACTAGGGTAATGGCGCGAACAGGAAACGGAGCAAAAACCTCGGCATCATACGTCGGCATCGAAGTTCACCCCCCTTGGTTGTCATTTTAAACAGGTTATGTCGGATTTAATAACGCAAACAGGCCTCATATGAGGATTGTTGATGTTTATGACACTACTCATAAGATAGCGTTATCAAAATCACCTGTGGTCTAGCGAAAACTCTTGGATAGTATTCTCCAACGCCTTGGCTCACAAAAACGGGCGTACCATCGTGAGACTCGGCCCAACCCCCGCGAAATCTAGTTCCATAATCAGAAATCACCCCTGAATCAAGCCCTATAGACCAACGTCCAAAAAAGTTGAACTGACCGCCGTGCGTGTGGCCGCTCAAAATTAAATCAACATTCGCGGTGTCTTGCTGCATTGCAAGGTCTGGGTTGTGGGAGATAAGAAGTACAAAGCTATCAGGATTGGCGTCTGCTGTGGCCTCAGCAATGTTGGGATTACGATTCCACAAGTCCTCCACGCCTGCCAGATAAAAATTGTCCCGTATGTAGACGCCGCTATTTGACAATGGCGTAATATTATGCGCTTCCATTGCCGGGAATAGAATCTCATAGTGATCATGATTTCCCTCAACGCCGAAAATTCCATCGGTAGTGACAACTTGCGCTAAAAGTTCCAGCGTTGACTGTAGATCGTCTTTGTCAAAAGTAAAATCCCCTCCGAGAAGCAATAAATCGACTTGCCTCTCGTTCAACTCGTCTACAACTTCCTGCAGGCGCCTATCGGATTCAACGTGCGTATCCGTTACAAACGCGATCCGATACCCGTCCAGTTCTAAAGGTAAGTTTGGGGAGGAAAAAGATATTTCTATATATTGAACCCTTCGGTCTAGGGTAAGTGCATGAACAGCATGAATCAAAACGATTAACATGAGTAGTGTAAGTAAAGTAATTTTGACGATTTTTCGTGTGCCCCATTTGGTTTTAGTTTTGATAGCCATGGGTCACCTCCACATATTTTTTTCAGATTTTTGGGATATACGACGCTCTACTAAAAGCCCTGTACAGATTACGACGCTTCCTGCCAAATATCCTCCGATTACGTCTGTTAAAGTGTGAACGCCCAGATAAATGCGGCTGAGGCCGACTAAGAGTATGCAGATGATTGCAAAGGCGGCAAACCCGATTTTTAGAGTTTTATTTTTGGAATAGCGCAGCACCATAATTACACACGCGATGAAGAATACGGCCGCGTTAATGGAGTGGCCGCTGGGATAGCCGAAGCCGCCCGGGGCTATCAGTTGGTTTATATTGGGGCGCTCTATGGCAAAAATGTTTTTAAGTATCACCGGGCCTAGGATTGCGGAGGCAGATAAGGCGGCTCCTATGGGCAACCCGGCTTTTATTCTCGTGCGCGGGAGAATTAGCAGTATAAGTATGATAAGGGTGTAAGTGTACCAGTGGGTAAGGTTGCCTATCCATGTAGCTATCGTTGTCAAGGTAGGGTGAATCCGCGCTGCAATTAAGAGGTAGAAGGTGTGATTAAAGTTTGCGGTCGGCGCATTTTCTGTTATGACAAGAACTGTTACAATGACAAAAAGCAATAGTGATTTTAACAAGATGAAAAGTGTTATTTTGCATTTCATTATCTCACTCCTTAGTCTAAAATCCGCCTGATTCGCACCTTGAAATGTTCTAAATCAAGGATAGCACATTGCATATACGCTTTCAAGCAAATAATGTTTTAGCTCTAACAAATTCAGAGTCAAACGCTTGCGGGAAAGGTGGCATACAAAGAGGGCGAGGGCTAAACTCCTCATCCTCTTTTTGTTAGTTGCAAATCAGCTCATCGTGGATTGTATTGTCCTTAACTATGGTGGCAATACCCCAATAATAAGATGGACACAGTTCAACTGGAGGAAAACACGCTAAAGACAGAATATCTTGCTTAGGTTTAAGTCTCTTTGCCGTCGCATTACTGTTACTAAACCTCACATATTTCCAAGATACCTGGTAAAATGTTGACATTGCATTGGAATTGATATAAAATTATAAGAAATTCGTCTAGAGGGAGAATGAAAAAAGTGAAGTTATTTAAAAGTGTATTTTGTTGCTTGTTAGTAGCCGTTATGTTGTTGGCATTGGGTGCCTGTGCTACCGCGCCCACTCCAACGCCCCCCGGCCCGGACGCCGATGCGGATGATGGTGCGGATGCTGACGTCACCGATGTCCCTGAAGAAACAGGAGTCCTAGTAATCTATACCCCGTTTATCCCGGACACTGTAGACCCTATTTTGGAGATGTTCTATGAAGAGACCGGCATTCGGGCGACTGCCATTCAGGCAGGCACGGGCGAACTGCTTTCCCGCGTGCGTGCGGAAGCTGCAAACCCGCAAGCTGATATTTTCTGGGGCGGCAACATCACTACCACATTGTCCCAAGCCGAACTGTTCGCGGATTTCCAGTCTATCAACGAGTCTTACATCCCCGAGCATTTCAGAAATGTGGAAGGTCCCTTTACCCGCTTTGACATTGCCACCAGCGTTCTGATGATCAACACCGAGTTCATCGGCGATATTGAGATTCGTGGCTATGCTGACCTGCTTAACCCGGAGCTGAGAGGCAGAATCGCCTTGACAGACCCATCCGCTTCCGCCTCTGCTTTCTTGCATTTGGCCAACAAGCTATATGCAATGGGCGACGGCGACCCCGATGCCGGTTGGGATTTTGTTGAAGCGTTTCTCGAGAACGTGGACGGCGTTATGCTGCCCGGTTCCTCCGCCGTTTTCAATGGTGTTGCCAATGGTGAGTACTGGGTTGGTTTGACCTTTGACGGCGCGCCCCAACCCTTCATTCAAGCAGACGCTCCTGTAGAAATGATTCACATGGTAGAAGGTAACGTGTTTGACGCCGGCGCTGTGAAGATCATCAACAACGCCCCCAACCGTGCAAGCGCCGAAGCCTTTGTAAACTTTGTTACCGGCCAGGAGGTTCAAGATTTCATTGATATCCGCTTTTTGCGTCCGGTGCGCCAAGATGTGACTGGTAACGACGTCTTTGTCCCTCTGGATGAAATCCGCAGAATTCCCGCTGAACTCAGCGACATCATGGAAAACCGCGATGAATGGTTAGATCGCTTTAGGGAGCTGCGCGAAGGATGAGTGTAACGATTTCCATAAATAATGCCGTTAAAAAGTATGGAGAAAACACCGTTGTTCGGGACTTGGATCTGCAAGTGAATAAGGGGGAACTCTTTACTTTACTAGGGCCCTCAGGATGTGGAAAAACAACCCTGCTACGTATGATAGCAGGGTTCTCCACGATTGAGGGAGGAACTTTTGCGTTCGATGATAAAATCATCAACGACATTCCTGCCCATAAAAGAAACATCGGTATGGTTTTTCAGAACTATGCCATTTTTCCGCATTTAACTGTCCGCCAAAATGTCGAATACGGCCTGAAGATCAGAAAGATCAAAAAAGAGGAACTTAGAAAACGCGCGGATGATATACTTGACGTTGTTAAGATTACAGATTATCAAGACCGTTTGCCGGAAAACCTTTCAGGAGGTCAGCAACAGCGCGTTGCGCTTGCCCGTGCCATCGTCATCCACCCCAATGTGCTGTTGATGGATGAGCCGCTGTCCAATCTGGACGCTAAGCTACGTGTGGAAATGCGGGGCGCCATTCGCGAAATCCAAAAACGAGTGGACATAACCACCGTTTACGTAACCCACGACCAAGAAGAGGCTTTGGCCATTTCAGACCGCATCGCCGTCATGAAGGAGGGCGTCATCCAGCAGATTGGCGCGCCGGAAAGCATTTATACACGGCCTTACAATATTTTTGTTTCAACCTTTTTGGGGCAATCCAACATCTTCAAAGGCAGCATTAAGTCTGAAGCCGGCGGATATGCGGTTAAAGTTGCGGATGGTTGTTCCATATACATGGACAATGTTAGAGGGCAGCTCGGTTCAATTGATGCCCTTGTGGTTGCCCGCCCGGAAGAATTTATCCATTGCGAAGAGGGCGGCATTGATTTTAAAGTGAGGAACAAGGTGTTTTTGGGTAAGTACACCCACTACGAACTTGAGTTTGCAGGCATGGAGGACAAAGATGTTCCAATCCAATACACACAGGATATTGGCCAGGCAAGCAAGATTTATAATGTTGGTGATACCATAATGCTAAAACCAAACTCGGCTAAAATCAATCTCTTCTCTCTTGACGGGGAGAATAGTTTGATACAAGGAGTTGAGTATAATGCTTAAATCTTTAAAGATTGACTTCTGGTTGTTTGTGCTGATCGGCTCGATCGTGCTCATCGGCTTGTTTGTGATATATCCGCTATCTTCGCTGTTTTCCAGCGCTTTTATAAACCCGCTGACCGGCGAGTTTTCGTTTATGCATTTCGAGCGCTTTGCCTCGAGGGCATTTATTTACAGGTCTCTTTTCCGGAGCTTGCGGGTATCCATTTCGACAATGGTGCTTGCTTTGATCCTTGGGGCCGCAATGGCATATATCACTACCATGTATAAGATAAGAGGCA
>Ga0123355_10017600_pt1 | contig 11304 bp, 7 predicted proteins | sample TergutEmb28metaG_3_FD_89872 | JGI IMG/M metagenome (GOLD analysis project Ga0123355, IMG submission 89872) | Embiratermes neotenicus P1 segment gut microbial communities from Petit-Saut dam, French Guiana - Emb289 P1 | ecosystem: Host-associated > Arthropoda: Insects > Digestive system > Gut ...
CATCCTCCACTATAGAGCTCGATTCTCCAGAATGCAGGACTCATTGTAACCCAGTATTCTGCGTTAAGGAACAGGTTAATGCATTGTTGGATATAAACAGCAGAGTCTGGCAGTCCCTGGTCCGGAGGATGAGGCACCAGTGACTGAACTTTAGCGGACACACACTACGTTTGCACCGAACGCAAGAAAGGGATAAACGACAGAATAAAAAAAAAAGAAATAGGTTGCAAAGAAACAATGGAGTACGGGTGAGAAAAACATCGAAGTAATAGACAAATATAAGAAAAGAAAATAAGGAGGAAAAACGAGCAAATAAAGCAGTTTCTAATCAAGACAGAAGTAAAAAATGGAACGGAGCAACACAGGAAACGAGACAGGACACAAAGTTCTGGGCAAGACTTACGAAACCTACTTTCTTATTGCAAAGATTTTCAGACTGACTGTACATAAAATACATAATAATACTTTCATTCCATTCAAAGAGAAGTAACCATAGTAACCACAGGAAAAAACGATAACAATGATAACCGCAGTAACCATATGGGCCATAGGAAAGTAATAAACAATAGTAACAGTAGGCGAAGTAAGCACAGTAACCAACAGTAAACACATTAATAACAAATTGCTTGTAACTTCGCTCCAACTTCACGAATTCATGCATCCCCTATGTTATCGTTATTGAGAGTAGTAATTAAAAATTCAAAGTTTTCCTATCCCTCGACGGCATAAGATTCATTGCAAATTTAAAGAAAATATCCCAAGCAGAACAAAGTAGAAAGGATAGTATTCTCATTATGTTATCTAAAATGTATAAGAATAAATTAAATAAACAGGGAAATAAAAGAGGAAGAACTGCAGTCTGCAATATTTGGTTGGACAAGTATTGATAGCCACTGGAAGTGTCGGAGCGCCGAAAAGCGTCAGAATACTAGTCAAACAATGTCACTTGGTGTACGAGAAATGTTGCATTAAGTGCTGGTTTGATGAAGATGGATAATTACATACATAATGCACGGTATGCACAATATCATGATAACCGCATCATCCAGCATGTAGCGTCTCGAAATACCGACTATGCTCTCCCTGCCCCTTAGGTTTCTGTAGTAGGTTCTATTGCCTTCGTCGGAGGCAGCTTGTAATCAAAAGTCACATTTAAACGGTTAACATTTCTGCTATGCATTCTACAGAGCCCGTGTTAGATGAAAGGATAGAGCCCGTTTATCATCAGTAACTCTTTGTATGGCTTTCCTCATCCTATTTCGTTAAATTCTACAACCCTTCCAAATTTATCACAGTCAAATGCCGTGACCATACTAACAATTTTTCGTAGTGTTTTCACTTACTGATTTATACTTCATTTAATGAAGCAGTCGGTGTTTCAAATTATGCGAGGTGTAGAGAAATTCGCATAAATCTCTGCAGAGAGTAATTCCTTATTAAAAATAAGCCGGAAATGTAACATAACATACATGATGGAACTTTTACTTTGCGTGATACAAACCCACCGTCAAATGGGATGATACGTTTATCAGTACAGTTATTTGTAGCGACGAAAAAAGGGCGTCGTTAAGTATACCGAAAAAACGTAGTGTGCAGCAGGGATCATACGTGATCGAATGATCTTGCAACACACATACGACGGGTATAGCAACACGCACGGGAATTCACACTACCTTATCCAGGCCCACTTCATTCAGACACTAATGTGTTTCCACGATCACAGCAACGTCTCCGTGACACGTGCAACACGTACGGACCTTATGAATGAAGATCATCCATTGACTGAACAGAAACTAACCAATGTAGATGTCAAAATTTCAGCTGCGGAACAAAAGCCATGTAGGAGCTCACGCGTTACGGCACGAGGATTTGAACTACGCCAAACGAGGATACTCGAAGTATTTCTTGACGACCAAATGGATCCATATCAAGCTTGCAGAAAGCATATAGCCTATCTGTTCCCAGAATACCGTGTTCCACTTCTAGTAAACGTGCTAATACGAGGCCCGCATGGATTGGTCATTGATATTTTGCACCACTGGGTGTCTCAGTACATACGTCGCATAACATTTTCGACTGTCTATTTAACGATGACTCACACTACGGTGACTTCTTGCGGGAATTTACTTCCAGCTTATACAGTGCCAAAATGTCGGATGATTGAAGAAATTAAACGGATTTGGATGAACGCAGTCCTGGCCTAATTGAGATAATACCCTGACTTTCTCCTAAAAGAACTGAGGAAAATAACGAAATGCTTCATTCCGGACAGCCGATGACCCATTGACATTTGAAACATGCATTTGCCTAATATAAATTAAATAAGAGCTTGATCCTTTTACGCTCCTTGCTGTTATGAGCGAGAACGGTCGTTATTAAACCCAGCAACGACAGACATTTACTAGGCTCCATATTCTTTACTCTCTACGATCGGTATCCAACACCGCCACTTCGCACAAAACTTTAAATTTTCAACAGAATACGTACGATACATTTTAAAAGTGGTAAAGTCAGGAATTTAAACATTCTCACAGTGAACAAGAGTATGTATTTCGGTAGATTCTAGCGTTTCGACATCAGTTCCAGATCTTCAGTAGAAATTCCTTCGTGTCTACCGGGTTTTCACCACCATCGTTAGCCTCATCATGCTCAGTATTACAATTGCTTTTTGAATGAAGTCATCCCGTTGTGTATCTATATATTCACTTTATTACTATATATTACCGTCAACACAACTACAATAGAATATAATGCTAATGCAACATGTTTCGACTTATAACAGTTACCTTCAGGCTAAGCTAAGAACCGTTAATGTTTTACGTTTTACAGGGTGGTTGTGCGCAATGCGCAATGCGTACAACCACCCTGTAAAACATTAACATTGCGCATTGCCACAACCACCCTGTAAAACATTAACGGTTCTTAGCTTAGCCTGAAGGTGACTGTTATAAGTCGAAACATGTTGCATTAGCATTATATTCTATTGTAGTTGTGTTGACGGTAATATATAGTAATAAAGTGAATTACAATTACTGCCTGTTCCTTAAACATTTAATGGCAGTTTTTCCCTTCAATCTTTTCTTTCAGAGTCAAGGATTTCTAGACTCCAGTGGGTTGCTGTCCAGCTCCAGCTTCAAGTCTTATTCATCTTCATTACACATCTTCCTGCAGCCAATTAGCCCAGCAATATTCAGACTCACTCTTTATAATCGAAACATTTTTTATACCTGTGGTTTCGTTCTTGGTCTAGCCTTGCACATCCCCTAAAGTTCTTATAAATATCCTTTGTGTTATTTTCAGTATGCCTGTTTAAATTTCATATGAGTTCTAACAAGTTATGTGGCTCTTTTCACAAAATACTTTGAAGGCACAAAGGGCATTGTACATACTATAGCCTCGACACGTTTGTCACGAACTGCGAGCAGTACTTTTGTGCCTGACTTTGCCAACTCACTCCTAACATAACCCATTGCCACATTGCAACCCAATGAAGGTGACGGACAGCCGCTAGTTACGTAGCCGACGATATCCTCGTCCGATGCGTCCGTCATGGCAAATACGGTGGCTCCCGACCGCGCTGGGGGACCTCTCGACTTCAGTCCAACTCTTTTACGTTTGGGTCCATTCCGAAGTTGATCTATGATCACAGTAGCTCCTGGAAAGTCAGCTGTTGTTCTACGTCGCTTAGCGACTAACCAGGAGAGCCCTGCCTCTACAGGCGTTGTCGTGTGATCAATGTCGTTCCCATAAAGACACATGCCGGCTTCTAACCTGCGGATCACACCAATGTGATTTCCTCTGGTCCACATATCAATAGATACTGTGCTGGGAATTTAAATTTGTGGCAATAAGTATGGATATACGGGTACATAAACGATTTACTGTCGAGATCTATAAATATTTTCAATATTTATTGCATGCTTTTTAATTTTGAACATTTCGCTGTAATTGGAAAAAAATACGTTGGGTAGCGGTACGTAATTTTATGGTAAGTGCAATGACGTAAGTGCTCGTTGATCTTTAGACAGCCCTTTAATTGAAGGCTAGAATACGTGGAAAACTGCAAAGTGATCACCTTCTGGATACCGCAACACACTAAGCCGCTGAAGCAAGCATGTCGGAGACTCCTCCTATTACAGTCGGGAGATAGGGATTCGAAATGCTAGCGAAATCGACCTACGTGCACGTACACCCAAGCACCTTACCGACAGAACTTACCCATGTTACAGCAGGTGTTCGAAGTGTTCGTTGTTGTTGTCGCTGTTTTGTCTTTGTTGACGCAGTTAACAGAACTGCAGGCTCATAACTCATTTCATTAGTGAACAAAAATAAACCTTATTTGACAGCCTCGTCGTACAGAACTTGGATGAAATCGATGTTAGACTTGAACTTCTCCTAGAAAATCCCTCAAAATATTGTCTTGGTGACTGGAGCTCCACGTTTGAAGCATCAAGTGAACTTTTCTAACAGCAAAACAGTCAAGTAGCTAAATATTTTAACTGATGTCCAAAGACAGAATTGTTGTGAAGGCGTGAAAGTAACTACCCTTCCTGTTCCTTATTCAACTTAATACAAGCATCAGGATGAAGAAACTCAAATTTCCAACTTTTCCATCTTCATCTACGTGTCAATTAGTGTATGTCAAAGTCTCCACACATGACATGCAAATCCAACCTCTCAATAAATCCTAGTTTTGTAGGGCTGATAAAGCTAATAAACACTACATATATCTGCAAATTACCTGAGGGAATCTCTTGCACCCAGTCCAGCTGGTTTGACTGAAGCCACTTCTGAGGATAGCAGCAATTCGGCTACCTTGATGGCCTGGTCACCAGGTACTGAGATTTCAACGCCATCCTCTCCTGTGTAGCCACAACGCGTGATACGACAACCGGACACACCCGCGACCGTTGCCATTGTACTTTCCATGAAGTAGAGGTGACCGAGATCCACATCCACCAGTGGCTGTAGGATTCTGGCAGTGTCGGGACCTTGTACAGCCAGTAGGGCCTGTTCGTCTGGGTCCAAGAAACGAAGATCCACGTCTTTACCTTTAGCTCTCATTGCAGCCTGAAACATTCCAAACATTGATCAGAATTGGTCTGAAAGCAGTTTCAGACGTTCTCTAATTACACGTATATTACGAGTAATCAAATCCTAAATTCTCTGTTGACTGACTTGAATTGATATGGAGGGCTGACAGGAAATAATGCACAAAACAGTTTAAAATATGATGACAAATTGAAAGCAATAATTGTTTTCAAATTAACAGAATTTACGCATCCATCATCACAATACAGAATATGCGATTGTGCTACCAACTTCTCGATTTATTCATATTTACTTTATGTTAAACGTAAAGGCAAATCTCTTCCGCCTAGCTACCACACTACGGCTGCTTAGAAAGTCAGTGAAAGTAAATCTTCAGGCATTCTTAACTTCTGAACCAGACGAAACTCAATCATCGCCTTTACAATCGGGTCCTTTAAACTACCAAAAAAAAAAAAAAATGGCTCCCGGTATTTTTTGAACAGGAGAATTTACGAGCCTCATATTCAGTCTGGACATGAGAGGAAAGATAAAAGTCGCAGACAAAACTACGAATTCAGCCCAGTCTGTTTACTGACTGAGTTATCTTGGTTCATACTAGACAGAAACTGTGGCCGCACAACCATGAAACAAGCGTATGTTTGTTTTACGGCCCGGCCCGACATGACGGAAACAGAACTCGACTCTTCGGCCCGCATGCGCGCTAGCAAAATGACCTTAGTCTATGATGCACTGTAATTCTCACCTGAGCTTCCTGCAAAAGTTTCTGGTCTTGGGATCTTCTGGTAGCATTGGTCACTAAATAGTAATATCCAAGCGGTGTCTTTGTAATTATGAGGTCATCCAAGATGCCGCCTGTGAAGGGGTCGGTGAAAACAGTGAGTGTGGCCGTGTTGTCGCGCATGTTGATCAAGTCGGCAGTTGTTAAGCTCTCCAGGAACGGTAGCCTGTCGCGGCCCCGAACTTCTATCTGCATCATGTGTGACACATCGAAGACCGAGCAGTGCTGCCGGGTGTGCAGATGTGAAGATGCGATGCCCTCGGCACCATAACTCACCTGGTAGACACCCACAGGCAACGGCAAGGATTACACCTTCAGCTAGTCTTAAGTATGAAATAACAATTTGTCTTACGTTGGGTACAACTTTATTGGCATGTCTATTCTTATAATAAAATCAAAGAGAAGCACTAATTTCTCAAATTTATTTTTGGAATAGGACTCTACATGTTTCGGACAGTATCTCTGTCCGAAACATGTAGAGTCCTATTCCAAAAATAAATTTGAGAAATTAGTGCTTCTCGTTGGTTTTATTACAAGAATATATCACGATGCCCGGTCCTCAGAATGCCAAATTTTGCATGCCTATACTTCAGGGACCAGATCTTCAGTAACTTAATCGGGCCTTCTGCAATGATCGCGTGACTGAAGTCCCGTACCAAATCATTCCAAATAGCGTGTTAGAATTCCCATCAGGATATACAGTTTTCTCTGCGTTTCTTTGACTTGTACTTTGTTGAATGCTGTGAGTAGACGGATTTAAATCCATTCTCCAAAAATAAATAAATAAATAAAATATTTAAAATATACACACTTTCGAAATTGGATCTACAATCGCTTCAGGCTAAAGAGAAAGAGGGCACTCGCTATAGTCGAAGCACAGGCTATTAACACATTTGTCAATTAATACATTGATCATATCTGAACTATATAACGATCCATTCCTCCTTAGCACCTGAATCTGAAGAGACAAATGCAAGGTCTCCTTCATGGTGTTTGAGTTTCTGAGGTCATCATTCCAATTTACAAATACATAACCGAAATGAAGAGGAGCAACATTTAGTACGTATGTGTACTGCAACAAACAAAGAAACCCTTCAGGTGTGATACGACTTCAGATCTACTTTGCTAGTGATCCTTCGGCAGTTCTTTTTCTTATGTCTTCATTGCTTCTCAATGCAACGGAATTCTGCCTCGTCATATCTTCCTCTATTTATCATTACTGTTTAATTTATACTCGTATTTAACGAATTTGCATATGTTTATTTTCATGTTACATCACATTTAACATGACAGACAGGATTTTCCTTTCTTTTTCAATTATTTAAAAAAAATAACATTGTCCCAGGTCCAGAAACTGGTCATACTGAAACATCTGTTCCATCCTACGAAAATTTCTCAATGGTGAAGTCCACTTAACCTGAATACGAGCCTATTAACCCCTAATTATATCACTTTAATACGTTCTTTCCTTGACACACTGATTCCAGTGTTCTCAGTGCAACACCCCATCAGATAGTTGGTTTAAAGCTCGCACTCTGGTTGCTTAACAACACCGGCCAAAGCCTCAGACAGACCGTTATAATAATAATCGAAACAAAAGAAACTGTTTAGATAAAAGAAAGGGGAATGAGATTTTTATTGTCCTGTCTCAAAACTCCAAAATAATTTTGAAGGTTTAACTGTTCCAGAAGATTCTTCTAGGACTTTTCACCCTTGAAGAAGAGAACACTAAGTTGCCTCGAAACATCGGGATCCGATTAACCACTGCCACTGCGTCATGTCCCAAAAGAATTCAATCCTCAGTCACGCCGCTGCGATAACCTCAAAACTCACCAAATTATCGAGATTAACGCAGCTCTGAAAATGCTCTCTGCCGTCACGCGAATTCTGAGGCACATAACTGATTTCAAAATTAAAAGAGGGAAAAAACTTAATCGAAAGGCTGAGTGCTCGTCGAAAGGAAATTGAATGAAACCGGTGATCGACGTAAACATTCTAAAATTCATCACAATCCTTGCATAGGAAATATTGATTCAAATTTTACGCTACTTCCGAGAAGGAAGTTCAGCTCCTAAATGTAAACATTTTACGGGATGCCTGTTTAAAAACAGAGAGTTCCCAGTGCAAAACAAAGACTCAATTATTACCGGCAGCAAGTACCCTCCGAACGGGACCATCTTCCCATTCGACTGAACGTGAAAATCGTAGAGTTTTGTCTTCCGATGTTCAACAGTCCTTGTGCTGTAAGGCCTAGTCGACCCGGCGTCGTATCCAGGACATGGATACGGCTCCCTGTTATTCTTAACAGGCAGGACATGGCTCCCCAAGTCACGCTCCACTTGCAACGCTCCATAAGTGTTGAACTTTCGGAGATCTAAAAAAAAGTCATAAACATAATTAGCGTAGTCAATATACTGAATTTCTGTTGATAAAGGACCGAAAGATTTATCAGCTTGCCTTGAACCCTACCATTAACCGGTCCACATTGCTATAAAATATTTGCCTATTGTACTAAATAACCTCTATCATGTACTTGTTTTCAGCATGAACGAACATTTAATTTCATGCTTTTGGAGTGAATCAAAATTAAGTTTGCTGGATATTAAAATTTTTGGATTATATGAGATTTAGGGTTGCGTCAATGGATGACTGCCGCTCGATATTTTGGGAGAAAGCAGTGCTCTCGTCCTCAACTGTCGAAATGCCTTAATGGACGTTTCGACCCTTGAAGATGAGGCCTCCACACTGTCTCGACAGGTCCAGCAGCAATGCCCATGACGTAACGGCTTATCCTATGGTTAGCTTCGTTTGTCAAAAGATTGAAACATAAATATTTTCGAACAGAAGTATCACAGTGTGCTCATAAATGTAATATAATATTAAATAATTTACGTCAGCACAACTACTTTATTACACAAGGTAATTACATAGGTTACATGTTTCGACTCTTGTTCAGTCATCTTCAGGCCTGTTTTGTCAATTGAGTCACAAGATGCTATGCACACATTGGGATCCCAATGTGTGCATAGTATCTTGTGACTCAATTGACAAAACAGGCCTGAAGATGACTGAACAAGAGTCGAAACATGTAGCCTATGTAATTACCTTGTACAATAAAGTAGTTGTGCTGACATACATTATTTAATATTATATTACATAAATATTTTCGCTGAAAATACTGAAACTACAGCACGACGAATGAGTCATCGGATTCAACCCTAACTCCAACAGCAATATGGGTAAACGTTGTCATCCACCCCAAGAACATGAACATAAATAAATAAAAATTATACTGACAAGTATTTATCGTTGCACCGTGCATTTTGAAATCTACGTATTTCACTCACCAACAAATGCACTATTTATTAACTTGGTTAATAGTTTTAAACTTACATTAAAATACACAACAATATCGCTTCTACGTGTTTCGGTCTTTAATGACCAGCATCAGGGAGCTTTATCTGTACCTGACTAAAGTTATATTTATGTTCAAACACTCGGTAAAATTACGTAGTTATATAAATTGGGTGATGTAGCAGTATGTGTGTTGTGTGCAGCGCAGTGCACTGCACACAACACACATGCCGCTGTACGACATGCTGCCACATCACCTAATTTACATAACGACGTAATTTTACCGAGTGTTTTAAAATAAATATAAGTTTACTTGGGTACAGATAAAGCTCCCTGATGCTGGTCATTAAAGACCGAAACACGCAGAAGCGATATTGTTGTGTATTTTAATGTAAATTTAAAACTTTTAACCAAGTTAATAAATAGTGCGTTTGTTGGTGTGTGAACTACGTAAATACTGACAAGTATTTATGCAGACGTAAATGTCTTGGAGTCTGAGGTTAGGCAGTAGATCCATGTACCTGATTGGGTGACACTCCGAAACCAGAAACATATACACTGGCTATTACCTGACACAAGCCTCGTGATGTAATAGGATGACGTGCCTGTAACCGATAGCCTCTTGTCGCACTGCGTAATGCAACAGCTCCTTACGGCCAGGGACTCGCCTATTCTGTGCCCATAACGGCCAGCCCACCGCAGGAATCGCACCATCTCCAACGCCTGGACACACATGAGGCAAAAATAACACATACGATACTGACCGTCCTTGCAGTACTTTCTGTTACAATAATTCCACATGTATATCTAGTATAATGTAGTGCACAAACATTTAACTCTTCCGCTGGCGAGACAGGCGGACAGACAGAAATGAAAATAGTGAGAAAAGGGATGAAAAGAAAATAATGGAAGAAGAGACGGGTGCTTTATTTATTGGCTGGGAGGGGGGGAATTGAGGCGACAGAAAGTGAATAGTTTTGTTGGAATATTCCGAAGCTTCGCCCTCTTTCCTTTCCAGTAACAACAGGATGAAACTGAAGAGTATGGAATTATGAGACGTGTGGCTTAAGACAAGGGCCTCAGAATTTTTATATTCTCATTGATTGTGAAACTTATAATTTCGAAAAATTATTTTCAAGGTTTTAAATTCGATCAGTGCAAATTACAAAGACTGCATAAGAAGGACAAATAGAAACTTGGAAATGGGGAACCGTATCAGCATTTTGCTTGAAGACAGACAAGAATCAAGAAAACCTGTGTCGAAATTGCTGGCTGCAGGGCCTTCCTCATATGTACCGAATTATAGCCAGCAGTTCGGCAAAAAAAATATACGAAGCCGACTACGCTATCCGTCACAGGTGTGCTGTTGCTGTGTGAGAGACTGGATTTCATGCCAGAATATCACCATCTATTGATTCGTGAATATTTGAATTATAACACAAAAGGAACCAATATACGGTTTTATATATATATATATACATATGTATATGAAGTATACATAAACAGCTAATATGTATATATGTGTAGTGTCTGTCGGAATGGGGCTGGACTTCCACCAAACTTTGTATCAACAAATATTATGGGTAAAGTTTGTATACCGGTTTCATTCGGTAGTTTTCGCTGCCACCATATCAGATCTCTTATCTGATAAGAAAGACTCAAAGACAATACAGTAACTTCGTCTAACTATATATTCTAATTCACTATGTTCAAATTATGTGCAGTGGGAATAATAAGTCAAGTTCACAAATAAATCAGTAAATACCAAAAGTTAGCTTGCCTGATATATAAACCAAATTACGCGAATTTAGAATTTAGAACAACTAAGTCTGAACTAAGTCTGAATGTACGCAACTCAAATTATATGGAATTTTAAAACAACCAGCATGGCTTACTTACTTACTTACTCCATTGTGTAAAGTCCTTCTTGAGAAGCTAACTGGTTTGCAGTTAGTCAAGAAATTCCCCGCATTTCACGGAACACGAAGGTTCATTACCGCACTCACAAGCGTCTGCCACCTGTCTCTATCCTGGGCCAGCCCAGTCCAGTCCATATACCCACATCCCACCTCCTGGAGATCCATCCTAATATTATCCACCCATCTATGCCTAGGTCTCCC
>Ga0123355_10017601_pt1 | contig 11304 bp, 5 predicted proteins | sample TergutEmb28metaG_3_FD_89872 | JGI IMG/M metagenome (GOLD analysis project Ga0123355, IMG submission 89872) | Embiratermes neotenicus P1 segment gut microbial communities from Petit-Saut dam, French Guiana - Emb289 P1 | ecosystem: Host-associated > Arthropoda: Insects > Digestive system > Gut ...
ACGCCTAACGACGACTATAGTGGTCGTACCGCACCGCTAACCTCTAAACGTTGCATTTTATATATTTATTCAACACATACAGGTACTGAATATTTTAAACACGGTATATACTCTCCGTTTTTTTCTCTTCAAAATGGAGTTTGTTTCATAATTCTAACGTATTTGGTTCCTGGATTATTCACATTTTATATACAGAGTGTGCTAAAATTTAAAAAAATAATTCCGGCGCCAAAAGGTTAATACTAACACCCATTCGTTCCGCAGTGTTAAGTTCTCAAAATATTTGAATCTATATAAAAGACAAGGTGAAGTTGCCACTCTCCAAGCTACGAAGGCATAGAGGACTAGAGGTAGAGCTCTACTCATTCTTAACCTTGGAAAGAGATAAAGGTGATCGGTCAACTTCACGCACCGGCCGCTTTACCTCCGGCAAACAGATATGGTACCCATTGAACATGAGGATGGGTGGGTCCCAGAGCCGGTCTGGATATTTTGCAGAAGAGAAAAATTTGCAGCTCCTATCGTCGTTCGAATATAAGGTAAAATTGTGGTTACATAAGCTGCGAAAGCAGATAGGAGGAGCAGTGGTATAGCTTCACTCATGATTAATCTCAGCAGTACATAAGCTTAGACGGTCAACTTCACGGCCCGGCCATCTTAACCCCGGGGCAAGAACGGCCGGTGCCCATATGACACGAAGCTACAACAAAACGAACCCAGAATCGTTCAGCTCAAAATAACTTTTGTGACTATATTATCCTGGCTCCAAGCACACACACACACACACACACACACACATATATATATACAGTGAGGTATGCTAGAACGAACGTAATTTGTTCTCGTTCGTTATAGCATCTGTTCGTTCTAGGATACAGTGAAATATATGTATTTAGGGGTAATCCGTTCCAGACCCACAGCCTAGAGCAAAGGTACCATCCAACACAATCATCTATTTAGCCAACTCATGGCTAAAACTACGTACATAGCAGAATTAAAAAAATATATATATTTTTTCACTGCTAAAGGCGCAAATAAGCAGAAAACTGAACTAAACTGATAAATGAACCTCACAAACGATAACAACGATGATGACTGACGCTCTAATCAGAGCGGTAAGCCCCGACACATCATGCGCACGCGCGTGGTACGTCGGCCGATAGTATTCCTCCGCGATCGTTGTAGCGTCTGTGTTTGTTCCAGCATTCCCATTTTAATGATAAAACTGTTTGTTGTAGCATTCGTTCGTTGTAGCATACCCCACTGTATATATATGTACTTGTGTATATTCAGGCTGCTTCATTTTAATCATGCAGTCTCCTATAAATACGATTATAGCGGAAAAAGCGAGACAAATATCAGGAAGAAGCTGAATTTTATACTCTAAATAAGCCTGGAACTCATATTTATCTATATGGCGAGGTGAATTCAGTCAAAAGACACAACTATAAAATATGGCTAAATGATGGTGTTTATTAGCAAGGAAAAACTACATGTTTCGGCCTATAGCGGCCATCTTCAGGTTCTGACAGTTTTCTGTTAAAAGAGTTTTATATAATATTCTTAAACCGCGTGGTGATATTGAGATCTCATCATCATTCTACGTGCTATTGTTAAGCTAAATTGATGGGATGTCAATGGATTTTGTAGGTAGCTCGGTGTGGATGTGGATCTTATTGGTTGGGTAGGTGTGGGGTTAGGAGGAACCTATGGCTGCATGTGTGGTATCTTATATGCTCCTATGTTGGAGGTAGTATTTTATGCAGGGTTGGTTAGCCTGACTTCTTCTTATCCTTCTCCTTGTTCTCCTTATTCTTCCGAACTTATCGGCAGGGGTTTAGGCATATTATATAAAACTCTTTTAGCAGAAAATTGTCAGAACGTGAAGATGGCCCCTATAGGCCGAAACATGTAGTTTTTCCTTACTACTAAAAACCATCATTTAGCCATATTTTAAAGGTGTGGTTTTGACTGAATTCACCTCACCATATAGTTTAAACGCACAACGGGGATGGTACACCTCACAATCTTATTTATCTTCCCGCCGTAACGCCCAGACCGGCTCTGGGACCCAATCAAGCTCCTATCCAATGGATAGCGGTTGCTGTTACCACCAATGTTAAAGCGGTCCGACAATGAAGCTGACCATTCCCTCTACCTAGTGCCTAGTTCACTCTTCATCGCTGTGCGGTGTTTTATTAAGCAGGGGAACAATTTAGGTTTACACCTGACCTTCCGCCAGATATCTAAGAATTTAAAACTCCTAAAGTCCGCCCGTCATGATCCACACCATGGGCGAAAAGAAGCATGGCCAAAAACGTGCATGGTTATGCTACAATATTCGTGACGGTGCAATAACGTGATAACAAAGGCAGTATTGATCGTGACGTCAGATGCTATCTGGAGGTACCATGAGCAATCCCTACGCGATTCAGACCCTTGTAAAAGCGTCGGTGAATATTTTGCTACCAGCTGCTAATACCACGCAGTTTACAGGCTGCCATATAAGAAATGAAAAATATTATCACAGTATTGCCTGCGACGCCGTGTACTTTGAACCAAGGTGCCGACGAGAGCAACCTGCTACATTCTTAATCTGGGTAGACAAAGATATATCAATGCCCTAAAACATCAGTATATAGTTTTTATTTTGTATTTTTTAGATTTTGTACAATGACCAACAAATGCACAATTATTTCACAAATTATCACACTACTACATGTTTCGACACTATCGTGTCATCCTCAGGGAGCTTGTGATCAATATCTTGCCAAGTTACACAAGTATTTCAAATGCAGCTGTTGGTAATACAAATTACAATAAAGATGTTTCACATAGGTTTTACGCAAGTTCTCATATTATAGACGTTGAAATCTCAATATTAAAATAAAAGCATAATCAGTATATATATATATATATACATACACACACACACATATATATATACACACACACATATATATATATATATATCAGCCAACGGCGTCACATCCAGGAAGGCTGTATGTTTGTCCTCATTCCCATTATGACCTCAAATTCTACATAAAAGTCACTACTTTTCTTACTAGTATTACCCTGTACTTTTTCTATGATTTTGATGTATGTCCGTGCAACGTTGTATAAGCGAGGAGAAGAAAACCAACTACGTACAACTGAATGCTTTATTGCACTTATAATCTGCTCGACATGTTTCGGGCACTTATACGCCCATCATCAGGAGCTTGTGTTGTTACCGCATATGGTGTGTAATGCTGCAAGGATCAAAAGACATAATTAGTGTTGGGCAACAACGGTAATAACACAAATATAGTCTCGAACTCCTGATGATGGACATATAAGTGCGCGAAACATCTAGCACAGATTAAAAGTGCAATAAACCATTCCGTTGCATCTAGTTGGTTTTCTTCTCTATGTGTTCTGTGATGTTTATTTATTTACTGCTTACGTAACGACACTTCAGTGGCGCAAGGCTACACGGCGTCAGACGGTGGAATGATAGCGAGTACTGAATCTTGAAGATGTGAAGAGAAGCTGGCGAGGTAATTTGAGACAATGTCAATAAAAGGACGAAGCAAGACACCCAATTAAACACAATCCATGGCCAGTATCAAACTGCCACATGTTTCGGCAGTGCGGTGTCGTCCTCGGACAGTCTGCTAGTGCAAGAGAATACAAGCCCAACACGCTAAACTGGGTACTGCATCGGCCTTAATGGAATGATTAAAACACTGACATTCTAAAAATACATAAATTTGATAAGCATAAATTTACAAAGTTCTGATATTAAAACTGTGTGACAATGAGCCGCATCAGGTACAGGCTCGCAGCTGTTAGTATTCTGTATGGTGAGTTTACACAAACATGTCTCGATCATTCGTGATCCGAACAGACCTCCCCCCTGCTAATGGGTTATGTCTTGAAAGGTTCAGAAAAGTACAAGCGACAAATCTGTGACTACAAATACTCAATATCTGGGCTATGATTTGAACCCGGGACTTCTTGAAATTGAGGCAAGAATGATACAAACTCAAACAGAGACGTGCAATGAATGCTGATCAACATGCAAATACCGTGTAAGTTTCAAAGTTTGAAAACTGTGATTGCAACAAGATCTATATATATAAAACCTGGCCATTCACAAGCTAACCAGAACAAGTAGGAAAAACATAACGACGTGAAGTCATACCTTGCGTCCTTGACTGCAGCAGATTCCATCCTGCTTTAAGCGTCGTCCTTCCTTTGCGGAAAGAAATTACTGTCGGTGGTGGAACCGCGTCCAGGTTTAGGATCGCCCACTCCGATGGTCATCTCAGTTCGCCCACCAACACCATGCACTGCGTTAAGGTACACTGTCCAAATTTCTTCATTGTAAACAGTTACACACACCCATTTCTTACTCACACGATACTCATTTCGATGTCAAAATATCAGACAATGTATACGTACACAATTCTTCACACAGATATTCAGAAGTTTCACCTTATTTCTTCACCACGATATCATCCGAACTAGAAATTAACTTATCACACTTACGTAACACCGATAAGGTTCAAGCAGACGAATAAAATGTCCTCCATGTGCAGTGATAAGTCAATCAGACACGGTGCAGTTTAAATGTTGTCTATACTGTGTCAAGGAAAAATATGAAGAATCAAGTCTTACAAAGGCGTAAGAATCACACATCTCGCACTGAAAAATCTGGTCAAACAAACAAATATTGGGGCTGATGGCCACCTGTCATATATTCATGACTATTCTCTTGTGAGTAGTCACATATGTTTGAAAATCAACAAATAAATTTAACTTCATTCGACAATGGTAGGAAGGAATAATTAAACCAAACTTATACAGTGAAAGAATCATTATACGTACCCCCACAGGCAAATTTTTCATTAAAAATTAACCATCAGGAAAGTTAAATATAATGCTCATTATGTTATCAGAGAAATTTCAGTTGCATACGAGCTTTTTCCATACAAGAAGAAAGATCGAGCTCTAATATATTTAGCTCGTTCAATCGTTGTAAAAATCTTAGCAGTTTTGTGCTTCCAAAAACTTCATCACCAACTTGAACCAAGTTCAATTACCTCCGAAGACGCAGGCAACAGGTTGCTTCGAAACGTAAGTCAATATATTTCTGTTTGATAAATTTTCCATATCTAATGTTTTCTTATTATCAAACTCTATTTTCCTAACATCTACACTCCAATTTATTCTTGTAAATACCAAAAGTCTGCATCAAATTAATTTCTCTGTAAAATATATATTTTCAAATTCCAAAAGCGGCCACTAGATGGTAGAAGCTCAGGGTAAACAAAAATAAACCTATAAAACAAATGTGTCGACTTGAGCACGGCTTTGATTCTGGTACAACAGAAATCGCTGTTGATTTGAATTCGGCATGGGACGGAAAAGGCTTGAATTCAAGTGCGATAAATTTATTTTTTAAAGCTCATGGCTCCGTGCATCTTAATTCAATTTTAATAAAAATCCAACCAGATGCAACAGTATGCAGATATTTATTTACTGCAAAGTCACTCTACATGTTTCGGGTGTCACAGCACCCATCATCAGGAGTACTAAAAACTGCAACCGCAGCCTTCGGTAAAGGTCATAATATCGGTACAGCTACTTCCCTCCAACGTGGCCCGATCGGGCCACGTTGGAGGGAAGTAGCTGTACCGATATTATGACCTTTACCGAAGGCTGCGGTTGCAGTTTTTAGTACTCCTGATGATGGGTGCTGTGACACCCGAAACATGTAGAGTGACTTTGCAGTAAATAAATATCTGCATACTGTTGCATCTGGTTGGATTTTTATTAAAATTGAATTAAGATGCACGGAGCCATGAGCTTTAAAAAATAAATTTATCGCACTTGAATTCAAGCCTTTTCCGTCCCATGCCGAATTCAAATCAACAGCGATTTCTGTTGTACCAGAATCAAAGCCGTGCTCAAGTCGACACATTTGTTTTATAGGTTTATTTTTGTTTACCCTGAGCTTCTACCATCTAGTGGCCGCTTTTGGAATTTGAAAATATATATTTTACAGAGAAATTAATTTGATGCAGACTTTTGGTATTTACAAGAATAAATTGGAGTGTAGATGTTAGGAAAATAGAGTTTGATAATAAGAAAACATTAGATATGGAAAATTTATCAAACAGAAATATATTGACTTACGTTTCGAAGCAACCTGTTGCCTGCGTCTTCGGAGGTAATTGAACTTGGTTCAAGTTGGTGATGAAGTTTTTGGAAGCACAAAACTGCTAAGATTTTTACAACGATTGAACGAGCTAAATATATTAGAGCTCGATCTTTCTTCTTGTATGGAAAAAGCTCGTATGCAACTGAAATTTCTCTGATAACATAATGAGCATTATATTTAACTTTCCTGATGGTTAATTTTTAATGAAAAATTTGCCTGTGGGGGTACGTATAATGATTCTTTCACTGTATAAGTTTGGTTTAATTATTCCTTCCTACCATTGTCGAATGAAGTTAAATTTATTTGTTGATTTTCAAACATATGTGACTACTCACAAGAGAATAGTCATGAATATATGACAGGTGGCCATCAGCCCCAATATTTGTTTGTTTGACCAGATTTTTCAGTGCGAGATGTGTGATTCTTACGCCTTTGTAAGACTTGATTCTTCATATTTTTCCTTGACACAGTATAGACAACATTTAAACTGCACCGTGTCTGATTGACTTATCACTGCACATGGAGGACATTTTATTCGTCTGCTTGAACCTTATCGGTGTTACGTAAGTGTGATAAGTTAATTTCTAGTTCGGATGATATCGTGGTGAAGAAATAAGGTGAAACTTCTGAATATCTGTGTGAAGAATTGTGTACGTATACATTGTCTGATATTTTGACATCGAAATGAGTATCGTGTGAGTAAGAAATGGGTGTGTGTAACTGTTTACAATGAAGAAATTTGGACAGTGTACCTTAACGCAGTGCATGGTGTTGGTGGGCGAACTGAGATGACCATCGGAGTGGGCGATCCTAAACCTGGACGCGGTTCCACCACCGACAGTAATTTCTTTCCGCAAAGGAAGGACGACGCTTAAAGCAGGATGGAATCTGCTGCAGTCAAGGACGCAAGGTATGACTTCACGTCGTTATGTTTTTCCTACTTGTTCTGGTTAGCTTGTGAATGGCCAGGTTTTATATATATAGATCTTGTTGCAATCACAGTTTTCAAACTTTGAAACTTACACGGTATTTGCATGTTGATCAGCATTCATTGCACGTCTCTGTTTGAGTTTGTATCATTCTTGCCTCAATTTCAAGAAGTCCCGGGTTCAAATCATAGCCCAGATATTGAGTATTTGTAGTCACAGATTTGTCGCTTGTACTTTTCTGAACCTTTCAAGACATAACCCATTAGCAGGGGGGAGGTCTGTTCGGATCACGAATGATCGAGACATGTTTGTGTAAACTCACCATACAGAATACTAACAGCTGCGAGCCTGTACCTGATGCGGCTCATTGTCACACAGTTTTAATATCAGAACTTTGTAAATTTATGCTTATCAAATTTATGTATTTTTAGAATGTCAGTGTTTTAATCATTCCATTAAGGCCGATGCAGTACCCAGTTTAGCGTGTTGGGCTTGTATTCTCTTGCACTAGCAGACTGTCCGAGGACGACACCGCACTGCCGAAACATGTGGCAGTTTGATACTGGCCATGGATTGTGTTTAATTGGGTGTCTTGCTTCGTCCTTTTATTGACATTGTCTCAAATTACCTCGCCAGCTTCTCTTCACATCTTCAAGATTCAGTACTCGCTATCATTCCACCGTCTGACGCCGTGTAGCCTTGCGCCACTGAAGTGTCGTTACGTAAGCAGTAAATAAATAAACATCACAGAACACATAGAGAAGAAAACCAACTAGATGCAACGGAATGGTTTATTGCACTTTTAATCTGTGCTAGATGTTTCGCGCACTTATATGTCCATCATCAGGAGTTCGAGACTATATTTGTGTTATTACCGTTGTTGCCCAACACTAATTATGTCTTTTGATCCTTGCAGCATTACACACCATATGCGGTAACAACACAAGCTCCTGATGATGGGCGTATAAGTGCCCGAAACATGTCGAGCAGATTATAAGTGCAATAAAGCATTCAGTTGTACGTAGTTGGTTTTCTTCTCCTCGCTTATACAACGTTGCACGGACATACATCAAAATCATAGAAAAAGTACAGGGTAATACTAGTAAGAAAAGTAGTGACTTTTATGTAGAATTTGAGGTCATAATGGGAATGAGGACAAACATACAGCCTTCCTGGATGTGACGCCGTTGGCTGATATATATATATATATATGTGTGTGTGTATATATATATGTGTGTGTGTGTATGTATATATATATATATATACTGATTATGCTTTTATTTTAATATTGAGATTTCAACGTCTATAATATGAGAACTTGCGTAAAACCTATGTGAAACATCTTTATTGTAATTTGTATTACCAACAGCTGCATTTGAAATACTTGTGTAACTTGGCAAGATATTGATCACAAGCTCCCTGAGGATGACACGATAGTGTCGAAACATGTAGTAGTGTGATAATTTGTGAAATAATTGTGCATTTGTTGGTCATTGTACAAAATCTAAAAAATACAAAATAAAAACTATATACTGATGTTTTAGGGCATTGATATATCTTTGTCTACCCAGATTAAGAATGTAGCAGGTTGCTCTCGTCGGCACCTTGGTTCAAAGTACACGGCGTCGCAGGCAATACTGTGATAATATTTTTCATTTCTTATATGGCAGCCTGTAAACTGCGTGGTATTAGCAGCTGGTAGCAAAATATTCACCGACGCTTTTACAAGGGTCTGAATCGCGTAGGGATTGCTCATGGTACCTCCAGATAGCATCTGACGTCACGATCAATACTGCCTTTGTTATCACGTTATTGCACCGTCACGAATATTGTAGCATAACCATGCACGTTTTTGGCCATGCTTCTTTTCGCCCATGGTGTGGATCATGACGGGCGGACTTTAGGAGTTTTAAATTCTTAGATATCTGGCGGAAGGTCAGGTGTAAACCTAAATTGTTCCCCTGCTTAATAAAACACCGCACAGCGATGAAGAGTGAACTAGGCACTAGGTAGAGGGAATGGTCAGCTTCATTGTCGGACCGCTTTAACATTGGTGGTAACAGCAACCGCTATCCATTGGATAGGAGCTTGATTGGGTCCCAGAGCCGGTCTGGGCGTTACGGCGGGAAGATAAATAAGATTGTGAGGTGTACCATCCCCGTTGTGCGTTTAAACTATATGGTGAGGTGAATTCAGTCAAAACCACACCTTTAAAATATGGCTAAATGATGGTTTTTAGTAGTAAGGAAAAACTACATGTTTCGGCCTATAGGGGCCATCTTCACGTTCTGACAATTTTCTGCTAAAAGAGTTTTATATAATATGCCTAAACCCCTGCCGATAAGTTCGGAAGAATAAGGAGAACAAGGAGAAGGATAAGAAGAAGTCAGGCTAACCAACCCTGCATAAAATACTACCTCCAACATAGGAGCATATAAGATACCACACATGCAGCCATAGGTTCCTCCTAACCCCACACCTACCCAACCAATAAGATCCACATCCACACCGAGCTACCTACAAAATCCATTGACATCCCATCAATTTAGCTTAACAATAGCACGTAGAATGATGATGAGATCTCAATATCACCACGCGGTTTAAGAATATTATATAAAACTCTTTTAACAGAAAACTGTCAGAACCTGAAGATGGCCGCTATAGGCCGAAACATGTAGTTTTTCCTTGCTAATAAACACCATCATTTAGCCATATTTTATAGTTGTGTCTTTTGACTGAATTCACCTCGCCATATAGATAAATATGAGTTCCAGGCTTATTTAGAGTATAAAATTCAGCTTCTTCCTGATATTTGTCTCGCTTTTTCCGCTATAATCGTATTTATAGGAGACTGCATGATTAAAATGAAGCAGCCTGAATATACACAAGTACATATATATACAGTGGGGTATGCTACAACGAACGAATGCTACAACAAACAGTTTTATCATTAAAATGGGAATGCTGGAACAAACACAGACGCTACAACGATCGCGGAGGAATACTATCGGCCGACGTACCACGCGCGTGCGCATGATGTGTCGGGGCTTACCGCTCTGATTAGAGCGTCAGTCATCATCGTTGTTATCGTTTGTGAGGTTCATTTATCAGTTTAGTTCAGTTTTCTGCTTATTTGCGCCTTTAGCAGTGAAAAAATATATATATTTTTTTAATTCTGCTATGTACGTAGTTTTAGCCATGAGTTGGCTAAATAGATGATTGTGTTGGATGGTACCTTTGCTCTAGGCTGTGGGTCTGGAACGGATTACCCCTAAATACATATATTTCACTGTATCCTAGAACGAACAGATGCTATAACGAACGAGAACAAATTACGTTCGTTCTAGCATACCTCACTGTATATATATATGTGTGTGTGTGTGTGTGTGTGTGTGTGCTTGGAGCCAGGATAATATAGTCACAAAAGTTATTTTGAGCTGAACGATTCTGGGTTCGTTTTGTTGTAGCTTCGTGTCATATGGGCACCGGCCGTTCTTGCCCCGGGGTTAAGATGGCCGGGCCGTGAAGTTGACCGTCTAAGCTTATGTACTGCTGAGATTAATCATGAGTGAAGCTATACCACTGCTCCTCCTATCTGCTTTCGCAGCTTATGTAACCACAATTTTACCTTATATTCGAACGACGATAGGAGCTGCAAATTTTTCTCTTCTGCAAAATATCCAGACCGGCTCTGGGACCCACCCATCCTCATGTTCAATGGGTACCATATCTGTTTGCCGGAGGTAAAGCGGCCGGTGCGTGAAGTTGACCGATCACCTTTATCTCTTTCCAAGGTTAAGAATGAGTAGAGCTCTACCTCTAGTCCTCTATGCCTTCGTAGCTTGGAGAGTGGCAACTTCACCTTGTCTTTTATATAGATTCAAATATTTTGAGAACTTAACACTGCGGAACGAATGGGTGTTAGTATTAACCTTTTGGCGCCGGAATTATTTTTTTAAATTTTAGCACACTCTGTATATAAAATGTGAATAATCCAGGAACCAAATACGTTAGAATTATGAAACAAACTCCATTTTGAAGAGAAAAAAACGGAGAGTATATACCGTGTTTAAAATATTCAGTACCTGTATGTGTTGAATAAATATATAAAATGCAACGTTTAGAGGTTAGCGGTGCGGTACGACCACTATAGTCGTCGTTAGGCGT
>Ga0123355_10017602_pt1 | contig 11303 bp, 8 predicted proteins | sample TergutEmb28metaG_3_FD_89872 | JGI IMG/M metagenome (GOLD analysis project Ga0123355, IMG submission 89872) | Embiratermes neotenicus P1 segment gut microbial communities from Petit-Saut dam, French Guiana - Emb289 P1 | ecosystem: Host-associated > Arthropoda: Insects > Digestive system > Gut ...
TTTTTGAGAAAAGGAGGAAAGTTATCCCGGTGTGGTGTTTTAGTAAATAATTAGGTACCGGGAAAGAGGGGTTTCCCCCCCCCCCCCCTCGGAACTTACAAACCAGCTTCCGGACCCACGCATCCTCATTTAATGGGTACCGGGGCCCTTTCCTCCGGGGTAGAGCGGTCGGAGCATGAAGCTGACCACTTATCTCCACCTAGTGCTGAGATTAAGAATGAGTAGATCTGTACCTTCACCCCTGTCCCTCGTCCATTATGATTGAAGGAACGACTGTACAAAAGTCCAAATTGCAGCGATTTAGAATATTGGGCATGATCACTTTCTTCATGTCATCTGGTCAGTAACCTAACAAAATTTAATGTACTAAGTATTACAGTGTAACCAAAATTGAGAGTAAAGTGAAGAATCAATGACAGCCCCAGTCACCACGAAACATTACACCTGTATGTTCGTTGTGGGAGTTAATATGTTTAATAGATCAGTTGGTAACCACACCTTATGCATATAATAGAGGAGAACTAAAGTACAATAATACAGTGCAGTAAGCTACTTACAGATGAACAGAAAATGCTCATGACTAAGGAAAGGAGTATTATCGTATCATTTCTTCTCATTTTTTGGATCCTTACAGAATTACAAAATTAAGTGCTGTAATATGATTTCATGTACTGATTACATCAGCTGACTTATTTAGAATATGAGTATTTCAGTCTTCTGGTATGTCAGGCTGCATTTCTTGGTAAGTTGTTCCTTTAAAATGTCAAGAACCACTTACCCAGTGACACAGTGTCACATCCCAGAAGACACTGCACTGTCATGAAAACCAAAAACACGTATTTGGAATGTGTTGGTATAAAACTTCATTAAAATTTCTGTAGGTTAAAATGTTTCTTATAAATTTCCTGTTCAAAAAGATTTGAAACTGGGAAGTGCTATATTGCAATTCACTGTGGAACTGAAACTAAATGGAGTACCTCTGCTACTGGATAAACCAATGGTGAGATCTGAGATTTACACAATGGTGAAAATTAAGACTGGTCTTCTCTGTTGTGCCACTGTGTAATTCAGTAGGTGTTTGCCAATGTTGCAATGAAGCCTGCTGGAAGCCTCTTCATAGTATAAATGCACCATGTCTGTTTTATGATGGAGGCAGCATGTTCCTCCAACACTCTGTGAGATATGCAATTTTTTTTTATTTTTATTGCCTGCAGAAATATTCTATGAAGAAGAACATACTTGGTGTTAGAAACCAAGAAACATTGTGACATAAGAGGAATCACAGATGAAACTAAATTTATTTTTGTTGATCATACCAGAATGCAGAACAGTATTATAATGGAATTAATAATACATTAAATTGTTTGAAGATTTGTAATAACTACAAACTATGGTGCTACCTGATAATCTTCAGTCAGGTTTTGCTCTTAGTTGCTGCTACTTGTTAGCTTGTTTTAGAACTGTTTTTTAAGTGAAAATATTAAAGGAACATGATGAAGGGTTATTAGTTGTGTCTCTGTCCTGAGTCCTATATAAAAACATAATGAATTATACATGTATTTTGCCTTTTGTTTCATATGGGTGTGAAATGTGTTGGATGAATGGGAGACTGGGGGTGTCCAGATTTCCAGACCTTCAGACTGGTGAAGTAAAAAATAAATAATGCTTCTCAAACTTGTACTCATCACTAAAAATTGTTAGAGAAATCAAAGCAAGAAGGATGAGATAGATGAGACATGTAGAAATGCATGTAGAATTTTTGTAGACAAACTTTTGTTTGGATTGCCTGTACATAGGCAGGTAGTAGCATTAAACTGGATTTCAGAATATTAGATTGTAAAAATATGGCCTTGTTTAGAATAGGAACTATTGATAGGCCATGTAAGTAATGATGAGTTTGATTTCTATGGAAACAGGGAGTTTTATGACTAGCTGGAAAATTACTGTGGGAAGACAGTGTACTCTGATAGGATTGCTGTGAAAATAACGTATGGCCTGATAATATATCACTCAGTACAGGTAGCAGGATCACTTCTGCATTGTCCTGAAATTTCACTTGTGGTATGTCTGTGAGTTACCATTCCCAGAGCTGCTTTTTGGATTTCCAGTATACACAAGTCGCTATTTGTTTTCGGCCAAGTTAAGTTCTGTAGGTTAGAAAAGTCATATTGAGTCTGATAACTATGTGAAGAAACTAAACCAACAATTAGATATGTTTCACACTTCCTCAGTCCTGTTGATCGGAGTTGTGAAACTATTTCCAGTGAATTGCCTGTATTTGCAATTTGGTATTCTGCACTGGCTGTGATTGTGTCTGTGACCACTGATCACAGTTACCATCCATATCATGAAGCCATTACAGACCGCATGAACATCAGGTGTCTATATGTTTTTAGTTGGTCAGGAACTACAGTCAACTAAGAATCATAAAATTAACTATTCTCCTACTTTCTGTTTAGTGTCTGTTGCCTTTTCCAACAACAAGTAAGAGGAGCGAAACATTTGAACTACCCGAGACTTCGAAATCCCATCTGGTTTGTGAGGAAAGAGAGGACAGTAAGTCTGGCTGATAGTGCATATTTAAATATAGCATATGTGGTCAAACAGGTTGCAAATGAAAGAGATATTTTTAAATGTGTATTTGTTCATGCTTACAGAAATATGAAGAACACTTGACACCAGAAAATAAGTCATTCATCAAAGAAGTTATTCATGATAAATATGGCCCACCAGCAATAATTGGAGGTGTCAATACCTACCAACAGAGCCCACTTAAACTTCAACCAATGGAGCGAGGTTCTTGGTTTCCTGGTTGTAGGAGAACAGGTGTAATTGCCCGTAAGATAGGCATATATCCATTGTGGCTAAAAGATGGTACCAGAGTTCTCACAACCTTACTACATGTGAGTTTTATACATCAGCCATTTCATTACCTAGTACAAAAAATTAACAACTCTAAAAATAATTTTACCAATGATGACAACAAATCTGTAATACTACTCAAAACACATCTTTGTTCTCAGTATTGCAACATTGTACACTGTTACATGTCACAGAACTAGGTGTGCTGAGTTCAGCAATGAAAATAATTCAGAAATAAGCTTCCTTATTTAAATACATGCAGATTCAGTAAGTTCTGGTTGCTGTATGTACTGTGTGCTTCATATGGTAAATCTGTAGATTGAATACCAGGATCAGCTATCACGGTGAAGGCTTTTGTGTCTTCTTCTACATTGTTAGAGTGTGATCATATCACATGATGGCCAATAATTATTTGCTGTGATTACAGTAGTAATACTGACAAATGTGGGTGTGGAATGTTGTTTTCTGTAGTGAAGTATCACCATATAGTTTTCACTGTCTCTGCTGTATATAAATCGTGGACAACACAATGTAAATACATTTATTCCTGCATATGTGACTATATTTGACAATACCATGTTTATTTTACTGGATTCTCCCTCCTCTTACATCTTTTTCCATTCGTAATCATACTTCAATGCTATATAATTTATCGACTCAGTGAAATATTAAATAAATCAAGAAATAAAAAAGGTTTCTCTGATCATTTCCCTGGGAAGGCAACTGTTCATGGGAGCTGTATCACATAGGAAGCCTGCATCTGCTAGTAATTTACAGCACATATGCTCCCTGTAGTTAACTTTCCTTACAGTTCATAGGGGAGTCTTGAAAATGCTGAATTTTGGCTTCTCAGTAAGTCTCGCTCCTTCTGAAAATATGAGCAACTTTTTTTAATACATCTTTCAGCTGCTGCAGCAAATGCTGGATGTATTGTAAAATGTTTCTCATGTATATTTTCTTTTGATCAAGAATGTATATGATGAGTGTTCAGTTTTTAATATATTTTTATATTTTGCATAATTTTTCCAGAGTATGTAGAAAGTACTGGTGAAATTTGTTCCTTTTTTGTTGCCAGTTTTTATTATACATTAGCATTTTTGGTTGTGAGCCGTATGTACGGCAGAGTGAGCTGGGTTCATGCTAAGTTTTTTTATATTTAAGGTTGTGGATAATCATGTTATCCGTTACACCCCACCAGAAGAATTTCATCCGCCACGAACATCCATAAGGAATCCCAAATCTAAACGACGGCTTGGGTGTTTACTTGTTGGTGCTGAAAGTGCAGACCCACAAACAGTATGTACATATTATAAATTTGTTGTGTATAATCTTAAGGTGTGTCATCCCCGTTGTGTTAGGTCAATAATACAAAGCTGTAGTGTGTATGTATCCATATATACTTACAGTCACAAACACAACAATATTACAATTAGTAGTAATATATAAGATACAACTACATGTTTTGGCCCTGTATGTAGGCCATCATCAGATGATGATGGCCTACATACAGGGCCAAAACATGTAGTTGTATCTTATATATTGCTACTAACTGTAATATTGTTGTGTTCGTGACTGTTTGTATATATTTCGATATATATACATGCTACAGCTTTGTACTGTTCTGTATAAATTAATTTATTTTATATAAATTACAGTTTTAACTAGAAGGAACTTCATACAGTAAGTGTGATATGTACTAGGGTGGAAAGGAATTATTCATTATATCACATATTCTTCTCTGGCCTGGTTTGCTGTGACCCCATCAGGATAACTCTGAATCCTTCTGAGAGCCAGTCTAAGTAGTAACTAACAGGAGGTATACATAGAAAACCAGTTGCAATGACCCTGCCTAAAAAGTTTTCCCACTTAAGAGATAGAATAATTTAATTCCAAAATTTTCACATGTGTTTAACCTATATGTTGCCTGTTTAATGTACTTCCTTTTCAAAAGGGTTTCCTGCCTAAGATGCACAGAAATTTCATGACATAACAAATTTTTCATGTGATTAATATGTTGTCATATCAAAATCTTGAACAATTTTCCATTTGTTAAATTTTTTTTACCAACATACAGTAATGAAATAACACTCTCAGGCTATAAAGAGTTATCCTAAGTTTGTTTACACAATAGATCAGAGGAAAAGATAAAAACTCATAGTCAGTTAGTAGAAATGTGTAGCAGGAAGTTATGTCACATTTCATCTGTTTCCATACATGCATGTCACACAGTGTGACACATCATCATTGTTTGTGTGTAATTTTTTATGTCAATCAGCATGAGTTTAAAGTAGTGTTGTGACTAGCTGTTTTAACTTTTCATTCCTGTGGAGTAGCCAATGTGCAAAATTTATATATCTTATGTTAAGTTCATATTGTTTGTGTGTGTGCAATCTTCATAGCCATTAATTATTGAACATCTTGTCAGCCTAGCTCATACATCAAAAGCCAGCATTAAACATAAGATGCTGTCACTTCAAGAAATATTGGACATTATAAACACAGTGAATGCTACTTAGCATTTTCCTCCCAAGGAAATGTTTTAAGGACTTGGCATTCCTGTGTTTGTTTAAAGTATGTAGTCAGTGTGTAAGTGAATGGCTGATAATAGTAAGGTAGAATCAGTATTTATGGTATAGTGCCACCAGAAATGGGTTTAAAATATGTACTCCATCTGTTATAACTATCTTTTTATTTTGTTTCAAATGTCAGCAACTAGTTTTGGCCTGACTAGGCCATCATCCAGCCAATATTTATAAAAACTTAAAAATGCTGGTTCATATAACTCATCAATATCATGGGATCCCATACACAATCATTATTGTTCTTTATAGTTGATACCATTTATAGTTGTGTTATTTGTAGTAAGTTTTTTAATTCTGTGTTATGAGTACTGTACCAGTATTACTCAAGTACTTGCTGATTGACCACTTAACTTTAAAATTGTAAATAGTTCTAAAGATGTACAGTATAAAATGTGTTATAAAGATTTTAAGTATAACATATATATGTAGTCGCATTAGCAAAACTGGTGAAATTATAAAATTGTTGTATGGATTTTGTCTTCAGCTACTGTACACTAGGTTGAAATTCTGTATATTCTGGTAAAATTGAATACTGGAGTTGTATGTTGTTATACTCTCAGTTTTATTATTTGAGAGCTGGATGTTACGTTGTGTTATTTTGGCGGTGTATTAACTCCAGTATGAAACATGGATTTTGGAAGGTAGTCACCACAAGATTCTTTGTGATGCTATGTAGACCCAGTTCTGTATTGTGTGTTAGCAGCTGGCGTACGTATTTGCAACTGTGTTGTCAACGTTTGGAACAATAAATAAAAAAAAGATAGTTGTAATATGCAAAGTACATATTTTCTTTCATTTTGATAATGTACTTTTAACACAATGGGATGTCCTCTACCAAGAGAAATGTGTTTGTCCACCACTTGTGCTTGTAGAATAAACTGTGCCTTGTGTTCAAGAATGTCAGAATTTATACAAGAAAGTGGAACTTGAAATATGATGATGGTGAAGAGGAATCATTTAATGCAGAATTTATAACAAATAATATTCCAGTAAAGGGAGTGTCAGTTCAGTACAGAATTACCAAATAATATAATTTTCAGAATTATCTTTTAAAGATGTTTTCCTGCTTAGTAACCCAAATTCATGTAATTTTTTCAGAAATGTCTTAAGAGAGTTGTACTGTACTATACTGTTTGATAACTGTTGTTCAGAAACTGCTACAGACTTGAAGTGGGACCACAGCATACCTGTTAAAAATCATTGGATTCCCATTTGGCTGTTGAAAATTTGAAATCACGTGCTTGGTATTTATTGATTTATAAAGTTTTAAAAGAGTTAGAAAAATGGACTAGTGACTGGAGGAGTGAAGAAACACTAGAGAGTTATGCCACTAATATGTCACCTTCTAGTGGTAGTTCAGTTAACTCCCAGTTATCCACAGTAATGAAGGTAGAAGTGGTGCAGATAATAAAATAAATCTGAAAATGCCCCCTATCCATGCTGTATTCAACCATGAAAATTGGATAATGTTTACTTCAAAATAATTCATTATACTTGTACTTATATTAATTACACAGTGCACATAATACGAAGAGTAGCAAAAAATTTATGCACTTGAAAGTGATCTGTTATAGACCTTTGATTCAAGAGCTCCATTGTTATTCCTTACTACTATGCTCGGTGTGCATAATAGCAGGCTGTCTGCTGCAAATAGTCATTAAACTCTCAGTCCATTCAAAGGCTGAAGTACTGATGAAACGCTTTTCCTGAATCAGTTGTGTTCAATCCTTACTTCCATCTGATTGCATTCCCTGTGTCTGTGTGCCTGTCAATGATTTAAGCATCACCAAAGGCTTTGTAACACAAGTCAGTACATTCAGCAAAATATCAATGTATGATGTTTTTGCTGGCAGCTTTTACACAGCTTCTTATATTTTGCAGAATGGTGGCTAAATTGGCAGCTGGCGTGGCTACTTGACTGTTAAAAAGTATCAATGATCTAAGCATTCTACAGTGAAACCTCAATCCATCAGATCAGAATTGACTGTGGAGAACAAATGATGAATGCAGGAATACAACAGGTGCAAGAAAAGCATTAAATATGTCAAAACATGAAAAACAAGAGAATGAAAGTTTTATAGTTTGCACGTAGACCTACAGAAATAGTAAACAGAACATTACATTCATACCAGTATGCACATAACTTATTTTTAAAAAAATCTGTAAAAACTGTTCATTTTTGCAGCCTTACATTCCATATGAAACTGCCAGATCCATGTTCAAGACCTTCTACTTGTTACACCTACCAGTGATTTGCATGGAAAAGAATGATATAACAGTTGCATTAGCAGTGTGGGCTCCTGCGTAACTTGTCTTTGGTTGAAGGTCATATTCATCTTCCTCTTCCTCCCCACCACTGCTGTTGCCATTAACACATTCATCACACATCTCATCCATGCTGGAAGTGCCACATGTCTGGCTCATTATCTACACATACACAAGAACTGAAGATAACATTCTTAGCATCTAACAATATCTGATCTTCATAGAAGGCATCATACACACATTTTACATGTATACATGATTGATCTTGAAGATGAGTGGCACAGTTGTCTTTAAACAACAAAATGTTTTTAACTTGCACACCAATGGGGGCATTCAGTACCCTTAAAAACTTCTTGAAAATGGCTGTGGTCATCCATACTTTCTTTATTTGTGTAACATTTCATGTTTTTAAAACAGTTTGGTTTCAGTGATTTTTCACCCGTGTTCAGCTGAGATGACAAACAAAAGGAATAATAACTTTAAATCACACAACTTTCAATTGTAACACTTGAAGTGGGAAAACAACACTTCAAGGAACACATGAACAGATTTAATAATATGTTGTTTATATGGGCCATTTTTTGGGACCAGAAGAATGAGCAGGAATGCAGGAAAACAAATGGATAAGAGGTTTCACTGTATTTATTTAACGGTAACATAAATTGCACCTAACCCACACATATGCATGTTTACAGTTCACAAAGGAGTACTGTGGACTTTTCAAAGATTCTGGAGTAATGCCAACAAAAATATTGGGAAGGTTCTTGATTTCTCCAGAAGCAGCAATACAACCAGGAACACCCCTTTATGCCTCTCATTTTAAAGTGGGAGATTATGTAGACGTTAGAGGCAAGACGTAAGTAACAGTTTTTTGTCAATTGTGACAGTTATCACTGTGGAAATAATACTGATAATGTCCTTGTTATAATCACTGAGTTAGTGTAATGTGTCTCATTTGGATAACTGAAGGGTGTAAAGGGTAGGATAAGCTTCTCGTATCACGTTCACATGGTGCACTATTTTATTGCAAGAAATACTGTGGAAACTTTGTTGTAACCCAAGGAAGTGAGTGTATTCTGCCAAAGTTTTTAAAAATACATGGCATAATGAACTGCACATCTTATATAGTATGTTTATGTATATATTTTACCACAGAGTTGGTTCATTTAAATAAAGTGAAAATCCTCCTCCTGTACCTCCTTCCAGTTTGAAGTTGTGTGTAAAGAAACAGTCCACACTGTCCAATGTGGATGAAATCTAGTTTAGTTCACCAAGTTTTCTAAGCATTTGTAATACCAAACTTGACCATAATCTGCTCATAATCAAAGAAATCCTTTCCAGTTCACCATTAATGGCCATTGTTTTAGTTACCAGCAGTCATAAAATCGTGAACACAAAACACTGATGGGCTCCATTATATCTTGACAAAAACATTAAGTATGAAAATAAGTATGGTATTTTTATATACATATTTTGCAGAATATGAGCAAGAAATGTGTTTAGCCTAAAAACTGGTTATATGGCAGAGATTTTTTTACCATGTTTGCCTCATTGTAATTCCAGATTCACACTACACAATAATCCCGCCATCTTGTTTTATTCATAATTCAATAGTTTTAAATAACCTATCAAACAGTACTCAGTCAATGCTAACTGTATGTTTTTAAGTGGTTCCTGTTACATGTGTTTAGTATCCTGTAGCATGATATGTAATAAACAGAATTTGATTTTTGCTGTTCATGCTTAATATTTTTAAGCCCTCTTTTAACTGTGTGTGAGTCTCAGATACCAAAACAGTGTATTATATGCTGATAATTTCAATGTCATGCATAGATCATGTATAAGTCTGTAGATTTATCGTGTAGGGCAGACCTTCCTTTGTTCTGTGGTAATATGTGCACATTTAGAACACACATTTTGAAGTGCTGAACACCACGGTTGAGAGGATATCCTACCTGCTTCATAGTCAAGGAGGTTCAGGGTTCAAATGTCACTCTGAAGAATGGCTGTCATGACAGAAATTTCATGATTTTCCTCAGGTACTGTAGCTGAGATGGTACCTCAGAGTAGATCATAGCCACATCTTTTCCAGATCACTAGTTGCAAATAATTCTGCCACTAAACATGGCATTCTCTCAAACAAAGGAAGCAGCTCATTTATAGAAGTCATCAATTTAACCATCCCCACTGTGTGTCTTGTGCAAAGAAGATAACACCATTATGAATTGTGATCATCTCCCAAATTGCATAGTGATAAGTCCCGGGAATACTCCATCATTTGTGAAATTATATTGGGATGCTAGAAGGTAAATGGAATTCCTGCAGCTGCCCGAGTATTATTCCGCTGCTGCTTCCACTACTACTACTACTACTGCTACTACTACTAATACTACAGTTGCTTTCATTGTATGATTTGACATCTTGTAGCATTGATCGTGGTTTCCAAGGTGTGATGAAGCGCTGGGGATTTAAAGGAGGTCCAGCTTCTCATGGTGTTACAAAGACTCACCGCAGACCTGGAAACATTGGTGCTGGAGGAGGAAAAGCTCGTGTTTGGCCAGGACAGAAAATGCCTGGTCATATGGGAAATCGCTACAGAATTCTTTATGGACTGCAAGTATGAATTTGAAATTAAATCTTATTTGCATTTTGTACTCTGTTTATTAACACCATGCAAAGACAGCAATTTGAAGGAAAACCCTAACATTTAAAAAGACTGGGCAGATAACGTTAAAAACCTGCATGATAATCAGTGTTGTTTGCCTGCAGTAAATGATCTAGAGGGCCTTGATCCTATTAGTAAAAGTAAATGACACCTGTCTTCCCTCTGCCTTCCTTCTTTCCTTTTTTAACTTTAATTTGTGTTTATGTTTTGTCAAGCTGCTGATTTATTATTCTGAACCATGTTTACACTTACACCAAGGAACCACTACATACAAATCATATGTTTTTCTTTGAAATGGATGTCAACACTCTATCAATGACACCTGTACTACAGGCTGTAGTCTACAGGTCTACTCTATCAATGACACCTACACAGCTTCCATATCTGTACAACTGGTGAGAACTGTGAAGAAAACATTCCATCCACCCCTTCTTTGATTGAACCCTATCATAAGATCCTCTCATTTTATAAAATCTGATTTGCTCACTGTAGGGAGTATTCAGATTAAAGTCTTCTGGGATGTGACACCTTATAGTTTGGTAGATAAATACCAACATTTTGGAATAATCTGCAGCGTACATTGTGAATATGGAGGCAGCAGTTCCACCAACATGTTGGTACTTATCACATTAACCATATTTACCCAAATATGACTCGGCACATTCTTCACTTTTCAGGAAAATAACTGTACAGAATGTTTTGATGTTTTGCTGACCGTGCATCTCAGTATATTTATCTTAGTACTTAACCAACTTGATGCACAAAATTTTTGTTTTACAGTAAGTTTATTTCATGCCTCTACATGTTTCATCACACCTATCGGTGTGATCATACCTGAGGCTGTATAATACAATTTTTACCTCCTGATGATGAGCACATGGTGCTCGAAACATGTAGAGGCATGAAATAAACTTATTGTAAAACAAAAA
>Ga0123355_10017603_pt1 | contig 11303 bp, 11 predicted proteins | sample TergutEmb28metaG_3_FD_89872 | JGI IMG/M metagenome (GOLD analysis project Ga0123355, IMG submission 89872) | Embiratermes neotenicus P1 segment gut microbial communities from Petit-Saut dam, French Guiana - Emb289 P1 | ecosystem: Host-associated > Arthropoda: Insects > Digestive system > Gut ...
CTGCTAAACTTTCCCTAACCTTTGCAATCACCAGATAGTGATCTGTATCACAGTCAGCTCCCCTAAAGCTTCGCACATCCAGTATACTTGAATGCCATCTCCTATCAATACGTGGTCAATCTGGTTGTGAGTCTTACCGTCAGGGGAGGTCCAGGTGTAATTTGAATATTCCGGTGAGGGAACATCATGCTCTTAACCACCAGATTTTTCGACGTGACGAAGTTAACTAGTCTAACTCCATTATCATTACTATCCTGAAGGAGACTCTCCTGTCCAATTGTTGGTTTGAAAATACTTTCTCTCCCCACTTTTCATTAAAATCTCCTAATAGAATTTTCGTATGGTACTTTGGGAAATAATAAAAAACCTGCTCTTATTCCTCATAAAACTATGTTTTGACTCCTCACTTTTTTCCTCACTTGGTGCATGCACATTTACTCTCTTCACTGCTGATATTATTCTACGGTGTAAAAAAACCCTCTTCCCAATTGATGATTATCATTTCTTTCCCGTAGAAGAAATCATAATCCCCTTCTCTTAGTGTGCCCCCTTTGTCCCACCTGACCTCCTGCACACCCACTACATCTAATTTATATCTCCCTAATTCCCTCGCCACTGCCCTATAAAGGCTCCTAACATTCCACGTACCTAGTTTCATACCCGTTTGTAGGTTGCGCGAAGATTCCCCAAGAAACACTCCCCTCCCGGAGATCCGAGTGGGGGAGTAGTTTACCTCCGGATTGTTTTGTGTCCGCAGGAATCATCTCGCCTGTGAGTGTTACTGAACATTTGTTTTTAACAGGGAGTGGTTGTTAGCACCTCGCCCAACACCCAAGGTGGAGGACCACCCTTCGTCGGCTGACCGCGACTGCTTATTCAATTTATTCGCAGCTACCCTCCTTATCGGAGGCCGTTCCTCTATACGCAACCTGAGATTGCGCCATGCCGTGGTGACAGAGACCCACTAACACGGATGGTTTTTATACACATAATTTAAATTGCATTTTTTTTTTAAAATAATGCATTTTACTATTTCCTATTGTACACCACTTTACATTTTTGGGCTCAAATAAGTTACCTTCAGAAGTACAATCGCAAATGAAAAAGGAAACATAATAACAAATTACACTTTTGTCCTATAGTATTAAAAATATGTTAGATAAATCAGCCAGATGTCTGAATATGACACATTATAATTAATACTGGGGTTTAATTCTTACATCTTATGGATAAACATATTGGTCTCGACGTGGTCTGAAGAAAAAGCTTTGGGATTAGTTGTTTTTCTCTCCTCCCCAACTTTTATAACAAACATAATTACACTAGAAACAGATAAATTTATCAAATTAAGAATTTCATTATTGCAAGGACAATGCCTCCCCACGTGTGTGTATCTTGTGGAAGCCAGCCGGATGGTGTGCACATAACATAAGTATATCAGTAATACATTAAATTTAAACAAGATATTATTTCTTAAAAATAACAAAGATATTAAGCATTATTAATATTTGTGTTATCACATATAAATCAAAATAATCAAAGATGCATGTTACCATAAAACAAAAAAAAAAATCTCGCTACATGACAGTCCCTAGCATAACAACAAAATACAAATAAAATGAAATGTTGTTGCACTTGAAACCATTTAGTGTCCAGCCTGAAGCCAGTCATCACACCAATCTGACACGCACCGCTGTTCAAAAGTTATACAATCCAGCTGTAGCTAGTCATCACACCAATCTGACACACACTAGAGTTCAAAACTAAATCTGTGCAGCCTGTAGCCAATCATCACAACATTCTGACACACCGCATTTCAAACCTTATACTGCCCAACATGTAGCCATTCATCACACCAATCTGACACACACCACAGTTCAAACCTTGTGATGTGCAGAATGAAGACAGTCATCACACCAACATGACACACACAACAGTTCAAATCTTGTACTGTCCAGCTTGTAGTCAGTCACTACACCCATCTGACACATACCGCTTTACAAACAATATAGTGACCAATACGCAGCAAGTTATCCCGCCAATCTGACACACACCACAGTAAAAATCTCATACTGTCCAGCCTGTAGCCAGTCATCACAACAATCTGACACACACCACAGTTCAAACCGTATAATGTGCAGCCTGGAGACAGTAATAAAACCAATCTGATAAATACCGAAGTTCAAACCTTGTACTGACCAGCATTTAGCCAGTCATCACACGAATCTGACACACACCACAGTTCAAAATTTTTACTGTGTAGAATTTAGTCAGTCATCACACCAATATAACACACACCGAAGTTCAAAAATTATATTATGCAGCATGTAGCCTGTCATTAAACTAGTCTGAAACACACCGCAGTTCAAACCTCATAATTTTTAGCTTGTAGCCAGTCATCACACAAATTTGACACAAACCACATTTCAAACCTTACAGTGTACAGCCTGTAATCAGTCAACACATATCTGACACACACCACAGTTCAAACATTAAACTGTGCAGTATATAGACAATCAACACACAAATCTGACACACACCACATTTCAAACCTTATAACGTCCAGCCTGTAGCCAGTCATTACACCAATCTGACACACACCAGACTTCAAAACTTATACTGTGCAGCTTGTAACTAGTCATCACACCAACCTGAATTAAACCGCAGTTCAAACCTAATTTTGTCCAGTTTGTAGTCCGTCCTTACACCAATCTGACACACAACGAAGTTCAAACCATCTAGTGCCCAATATAGAGCCAGTCATCACACCAATCTGACACAGACCGCGGTTCAAACGTTATACTGACCACCGAAAAAACAAGTCATCACACCAATCTGACACACACCGCGGTTCAATCGTTATACTGTCCACCTTGTAACCAGTCATCACAAGAAATTGTCACACACCGCGTTTCAATCGTTATACTGTCCAACCTGTAACCAGACATCACACCAATCTGAGGCACACCACAATTCAAACCTTCTACTGTCCAGTCTGTAGCCAGTCATCACACATATTTGACACACACCAAATTTCAAACCTTATACTGTCCAGCCTGTAGCCTGTCATCACACCAATCTGACACACACGACGGTTCAAACCATATATTGTGGAGCCTGTAGCCAGTCATTAGACCAATTTGACACACAACGCAGTTCAAACCTTTTACTGTCCAGCTTGAGGCCAGTCATCACACGAATCTGACACACAACACATTTCAAACGTTATACTTTGCAGACTGTAGCCAGTCATGACAGCAAACTAACACACATCGCATTTCAAACCTTATACTGTCCAGCCTGTAGCCAGTAATCACACAAATCTGACACACACCGCAGTTGAAACCTTATACTGCCCAACTTGTAGCCAGTCATCACTGCAATGTGAAACACACAGAATTTCAAACATCATTCTTTCCAAGTTGTGGTCAGTCATTACAACAAACTGACAACACCACAGTTCAAACGTTATAGTTTCCAGCCTGTAGTCTGTCAATCACTGCTATCTGACACACATCAAATTTCAAACTTAAAATCTGCAGCCTGTAGCTAATAATCACACAAATCAGACACACACCGCATTTCAAATCTTATACTGGGCATACTGAAGGCAGTCATCACATCAATCTGACTCACACCAGAGTTCAAACTTCATAATGTGCAGCTTGTAAACAATCATCACAAAAATCCGACAAACACTTTAGGTCAAACCTTATACTGTCCAACCTGTAGCGAGTCATCGCACCAATTTGACACACAACGAAATTCAAACTTTAGAGTGAGCAGCCTGTAGAAAGTTATTACAACAATCTGACAAACCATAGTTCAAAACTTATATTGTGCAGCTTGTAGGAAATCATCACATCAGTCTGACACACACCAAATTTCAAACCTCATAAAGTGCAGCCTGTAGCCTTTCATCACACCAATCTGTCACACAATAAATTTCAAACCTTATATTGCCCAGCCTGTACACAGATATCACAACAATCTGACACAATCCATAGTTCAAACAATGTATTCTCCAGCCTGTAGACAGTCAACACACCAATCTGAAACACACCGCAGTACAAACCTTATACAGTCCAACGTATAGCTAGTCATCACACCAATGTGACACACACCGCAGATCAAACCTTATATTCTCCAGCCTGTAGTCAGTCATCGCACAAATCTAACACACACCAGACTTCAAACTTTAAACTCTCCAGCCTGTAAACTGTCATCACACTAATCTGAAAAACACCGCAATTCAAAACTTATATTTTCCAGCCTGTAGCGAGCCATCACACCAATTAGTCACACAACAAAGTTCGAACATTATACTGTGCAGCCTGTGGCCAGTCATAACACCAATCTTAAAGACACCAATTTCAATTCATATATTCTGCAACCTGTGGCCAATCATCATACCAATCTGACAAAAACCACAGTTCAAACGTTTTACCTTGTAGCCTGTAGCCAGTCGTTAAACCAATATGTACCACACCACAGCTGAAACCTTATACTGTCCAGCCTGTAGGAAGCCATCACACCAATCACACACACACTACAATTCACACCTTATATTTTGCAGCGTGTAACCAGTCATAACACCAATCTGAAAAACACCGCTGTTCAAACGTTATACTGTCCAACCAATAGCCAGTCATCACACCAACCTGACACACACCGCGGTTCAAACACTTTACAGTCCATCCTGTAGCTAGTCATCACAAGAATCTGACACACACCGAGATTCAAACGTTAAACTGTCCACCCTCTAGCCAATCGTCACATCATTCTGACACACGCCGCAGTTCAAACCCTATACTGTACTGCCTGTAGACTGTCATCACACAAATCTGACAAACACCACATTTAAAATTTTATAATGTCAAGCCTGTTGCCAGTCATCACACAAATTTGAAACACACCGAGGATGAAACATTATACTGTCCACCCTTTAGCCAGTCAACAAACAATTTTGAAATACATCGCCGTTCAAACGTTATATTGTCCACCCTGTTGCCAGTCATCAAACCAATTTGACTCACGCCGCAGTTCAAACCTTATACTGCCCAGCCTGTAGCCAGTCATCACACCAATCCAACACACACCAAATTTCAAACCATATTCTGTCCACCCTGTTGCCAGTCATCACACCAGTCTGACAATCACCGCGGTTCTAAACTTATAATGTCTAAATTGTAGCCAGTCATCACACCAATCTGACACAGACCGCGTTTCAAACGTTATACAGTCCACTCTGTTGCCAGTCATAACACCAGTCTGACACACACGGCGCTTCAAACGTTATACTGTCCAGCATGTTGCCAGTCATCACACCAATCTGACCCACACGGCGGTTCAAATCTTATACTCTCTAGCCTGTAGCCAATCATTACACCAATCTGACACACACCACGGTTCAAACATTATACTTTCCAATCTGTAGCCAATAATCAAAACAATCTGAATCACATCGAAGTTCAAAATTATATTTTCCACCCTGTAGCCAAACATCACACCAATCTGTCATACACCGCAGTTCAAACTTTATACTGTCCAGCTTGTAGCCAATCACCACACAATTCTGAAACAATCCGCGTTTCAAACGTTATACGGCCAACTTTTAGCCAGTCATCACACCAATCTGACACACAACGCGGTTAAAACCGTATACTAACCAACCTGTAGCCTGTCATCACACCAATCTGACACACACCCGTGTTCAAATCTTATAATGTCCAACCTGTAGCCAGTCATTACACCAAATGACACACATCGCGGTTCAAACGTTATACTGTCCACCATGTAGCCAGTCATCAGACCAAACTGAAACACATCCGTGCTTCAAACTTTATACTTTCAAGCGTGTTGAGAGTCATCGCACCAATGTGTAAAACATCGCAGTTCAAATGTTATAATTTCCAGCCTTTAACCACTCATCACAACAATCTGAGACACACCGCGGTTGAAACTTTTTCTGTCCACCCTGTAACCATTCATCACAAAAATCTGACACACCGCGGTTCAAACCTTGTACTCTCCAGCCTAAAGCCACTCATCAAACCAATCTGACACAAACCGCAGTTCAAACCTTAAAATTTCCAGACTGTAACCAGTCATCACACCAATCTGATCCACACCGCGTTGCAAAACTTTACTTTTCACACTATAGCCACTCATCGCACAATCTGACGCACAACACAGGCCAAACCTTATAATCTTCAGCTTGTAGGCAGTCATCACACTATTCTGACACACACCGCAGTTCAAAACTTATATTCTTCAAGCTGTAGCAAGTCATCACACTAATCTGACGCACACCTCAATTTTAAACTTTTACTGTCCAGCCTGTAGTCAGTTATCATACCAATCTGACACAAACCGCATTTCAAAGCTTATACGCTTCCAGCCTGAAGCCATTCATCACACCAATCTGACACACCGCGGTTAAACATTATACTGTCCAACCTGAAGCCAGTAATCACACCAATCTGCCGCACAACTCGATTGAAACGTTATAATGTCCAGAATGTGGCCAGTCATCTCACCAATCTGACACACAACGCGGTTAAACATTATAATCTCCAACCTGTAGCCAGTCACTACACCAATCTGACACACACCGCATTACATACCTTGTACTGTGCAGACTGTAGCCAGTCATCACACCAATCTGACAAACACCGCGGTTCAAACGTTATTCTTTCCAGAGTGTAGCCAGCCATCACACTTATCTGACACACACCGCGTTTCAAACATTATATTTTCCACCATGTTGCCAATCATTACAACAATCTGACTCACACTGGGATTCAAAGCTTATACTGTCCAGCCTCAGCCAGTCATCACAAAAATCTGACACACACCGCGTTTCAAACATTTTACTTTCCACCCCGTAGCCAGTCATCACACCAAACTGACACACACCGCAGTTCAATCCTTATACTGCCCAACCTGTAACCAGTCATCACACCAATCTGACACACCGTGTTTCAAACATTATACTGTACACCATGTAGCCAGTCATAACACCAATCTGACTCACCGCAGTTCAAACATATACTGTCCATCCTAGAGCCACTCATCACACCAATCCAACAAACACCGTGGTTCTAAACTTATAATGTCCAGAACTCAGCCAGTCATCACAGAAATCCGACACACATCGCGGTTCAAACCTTTTACTGTCCAGCCTGTAGGCAGACATCACACCAACCTGACACACACCGCATTTCGTAACTTATACTCTCCAAACTGTAGCCGGTCATCACATTATTCTGACCCACACCTGGTTTCAACCCTTTTACGCTTCACATTGTAGCCACTCATTACACCATTCTGACGCACACCACAGTTCAAACCTTATACTCTCCAGCCTGTAGGCAGTCATCACAAAATTCTGACACACACCGCAGTTCAAAACTTATACTCTCCAATCTGACAACCACCGCAGCTGAAACTATATTATCTCCAGTCTGTATCCAGTCGTCACAACAACCAGACACACACCGCTGTTCAAGCATTATAATTTCCACTGCGTAGCCAGTAATCACAACAATCTGACACACAGCGCTGTTCAAACATTATAATTTCCACCGCGTAGCCAGTAATCACACCAATCTGACACACACTGCAATTCAAACTATATTCTCTCCAGACTCTAGCCAGTCATCACACCAACTTCAGAAACACTGCGTTTCAAACATTTTACTCTCCAACCTCTTGCCACTCATTACACAAAACTGACACACACTGCAGTTCATACCTTGTATTTTGCCACCTGTAGCCAGTCATCACTCCATTCTGACACACACCGCGGTTCAAACCTTAAAAATTCCAGACTGTAGCCAGTCATCACACAAATCTGAAACACACCGCGCTTCAAACGTTTTACTGTCCACCCTGTAGACAGTCATCACACCAATCCCGACACAAACTGCGGTTCAAACGTTATATTCTCCACCGTGTATCCAGTCATCACACCATTCTAACACACACCGCGGTTAAAATTTTATACTCACCTCCCTGTAGCCAGTCACCACACAAATCTGACACACACCGCGATTCAAACATTATACTGTCTACTCTGTAGCCAGTCATCACACCAAACTGACACACACCGCGATTCAAACGTTATACTGTCTACTCTGTAGCCAGTAATCACACCAATCTGACACACCCCGCAATTCAAACGTTATACTGTCCAACCTGTAGCAAGTCATCACACCAATCTCACACACACCGCGTTTCAAACCATATACTGTCCAGCCTCTAGCCGGTCAACACACCAATGTGACACCCCGCGATTCAAACGTTAAACTCTCCAACCTGTAGCAAGTCATCACAACAATCTGACACACACCGCGTTTCAAACCATATACTGTCCAGCCTCTAGCCAGTCAACACACCAATGTGACACACACCGCGATTCAAACGTTATACTGTCCACTCTGTAGCCAGTCATCACACCAATCTCACACACACACACAACGCGATTCAAACGTTATACTCTCCAATCTGTAGCCAGTCATCACAACAATCTGACACACACCGAGTTTCAAACCTTATAGTTTCCAGAATTTAGGCAGTCATCACACCAATCTGAAACACACCGCAGTTCAAACCTTATACTCTCCAGATTGGAGCCTGTCATCACACCAATCTGACACACAACGCGTTTCAAATAATTTACTGTTCACCCTGTAGCCACTAATCACACAAATCTGACAAACACCACAGTTCAAACCTTATACTCTCCAGCCTGTAAGCAATCATCACACCAATCGAACAAACGCCGCAGTTTAAGCCTTGTACTGTCCAGTCTGTAGCCAGTCATCACAACAATCTGAGAAACTCCGCAGTTCAAACCTTATAATCTCCAGCCTGTAGCCAGTCGTCAAAACTTTCTGACACACACCGCATTTGAAACATTATATTGTCTAGCCTAAAGCCATTCATCACTCAAATCAGTCACACACTGCGATTCAAACATTATAATGTCAATGTATTGACATTCATCACACCAGTCTGACACACACCGCGTTTCCAACCTTTCCTTTTCAACCTGTAGCCACTCATCACACCAATCTGACACACAGACCAGTTCAAACCTTATAATCTCCAGCCTGTAGGCAATAATCACACCAATCGGGCACACGCCGCAGTTTAAACTTTATACTGTTCAGTCTGTAGCCAGTCATCACACCTATTTGAAAAACCCCGCAGTTCAAACCTTACACTCCCCAGCCTGTAGCCAGTCATCACACCATTCTGACACACACCGCAGTTCACACCTTATATTGTCCAGCTTAAAGACAGATATCACACCATTCTGACACACACTGCGTTTGAAACCTTATAATGTGCAGACTGTTGCCAGTCATCACACCAATCTGACTCACAAGGCGGTTCACACCTTATACTCTCCATTCTCTAGGTAGTCATCACAACAATCTGACACACACTGCATTACGAACCTTATAATTTCCAGACTGTAGCCATTCATCACACCAATATGACACACCGCGGTTCATACCTTATACTGTCCAGCCTATAGCCAGTCATCACACCAATCTGATACACACCGCGATTCAAACCTTATACTGTCCAGACTGTAGCCAGCCATTACGCCATTTAGACACACACGGCGGTTCTTACCTTATACTGTCAAACCTGTAAGGAGTCATCACACCAATCTGACACCCGCCGCAGTTCAACTTTATACTGTCCAGCCTGTAGACAGTCATCACACCAATCTAACACACACCACAGTACAAACATTATACTCTCCAGATTTAAGCCATTCATTACACCAATCTGACACAAACCGCGTTTCAAACCTTTTACTGTTTACCATGTAGCCACTCATCACACCAATCTGACACACACCACAGTTCAAACCTTATAATCTCCTGCCTGTAGACAGTCATCATACCAATCTGACACACACCGCAGTTCAACCCTTATACTCTCCAGCCTGTAGCCAGTCATCACGTCATTCTGACACACACCGCAGTTCAAACTTTATAACCTCCAGCCTGTAACCAGTCATCACACCAATCTGACACACGCCGCGTTTCATACCTTTTACTGTTCACCATGTAGCCACTCATTACACCAATCTGACACACACCACATTTCAAACCTTATACTCCCCAGCCTGTAGGCAGTCATCACACCAATCTGACACACACCACGATTCAAACCTAATGCTTTCCAGCTATTAGGCTGTCATCACACCAATCTGACACACAGCGCAGTTCAAACCTCATACTTTCCAGATTTTAGCCAGTCACCACACCAGTCTGACACACACCGCGTTTCCAACCTTTGCTTTTCACCCTGTAGCCACTCATCACACCAATCTGACACACACCACAGTTCTAACCGTATACTCTCCAACCTTTAGGCAGTCATGAATCCAATCTGATACACACCACAGTTCAAACCTTATACTCTCCAGCCTTTAGGTAATCATCACACCAATCTGCCACACACCGCATTTCAAACCTTATACTTTCCAGCCTGTAGCCAGTCATCACACCAATGTGACACCACCACAGTTGTAACCTTATGCTCTGCAACCTGTAGCCAGTCATCACACCAACCTGACACACACCGCAGTTCAAACCTTATACTCTCCAGCCTGTAGCCAGTCATCACACCAATCTGACACACACCGCAGTTCAAACCTAATACTCTCCATCCTGTAGCCATTCATCACACCAATCTGACACCACCACAGTTCCAACCTTATGCTCTCCAACCTGTAGCCAGTCATCACACCAATCTGACACCACCACAGTTCAAACCTTATGCTCTCCAACGTGTAGCCATTCATCACACCAATCTGACACACACCACAGTTCAAACCTTATACTTTCTAGCCTTTAGCCCGTCATCACACCAATCTGTCACCACCACAGTTCAAACCTTATGCTCTCCAACCTGTAGCCAGTCATCACACCAATCTGACACACACCACAGTTCAAACCTTATGCTCTATAACCTGTAGACAGTCATCACACCAATCTGACACACACCACAGTTCAAACCTTATGCTCTCCAACCTGTAGCCATTCATCACACCAATCTGACTCACACCACAGTTCAAACCTTATGCTCTACAACCTATAGCCAGTCATCACACCAATCTGACACACACCACAGTTCAAACCTTATACTGTTCTGCCTGTAGCCAGTCATCACACCAATCTGTCACCACCACAGTTCAAACCTTATGCTCTCCAACCTGTAGCCAGTCATCACACCAATCTGACACACACCACAGTTCAAACCTTATGCTCTACAAC
>Ga0123355_10017604_pt1 | contig 11302 bp, 6 predicted proteins | sample TergutEmb28metaG_3_FD_89872 | JGI IMG/M metagenome (GOLD analysis project Ga0123355, IMG submission 89872) | Embiratermes neotenicus P1 segment gut microbial communities from Petit-Saut dam, French Guiana - Emb289 P1 | ecosystem: Host-associated > Arthropoda: Insects > Digestive system > Gut ...
ATACTTCTCCTCCCCCCCCCCCCCCCTCCCCCAAGAAATAAAAGATACACTCCGCAGACTTGGTGAATTGGCGTCACCTGCCTTCCGGTGACAAATTCCACTCAATTTTGGGTGACGTGCTGCGTGTCTGACGTCAAGTGCAGAGCGTCACGTTAGGCAAACAGTCCCTGCAGCCACATAATTCAGATCCCGCGGGATAGCGCACCAATGTGACACAAGATTTGCTCATTTTTAAACCTGCCTAATTTTCCGCGAAATATGCCCAGGCGCCCGCGGTCCACGAAGCATGTTATCCATTTTGTCATGTGAATTATGCAACGTAAACAGGGCACATGGCTCAGCTGATGTGTCACTGTGAAAGAACAAAAGATCATTCGTCTTTGAAATATTAGCTACTGCCATTGGAGGAAGGTGTTTGATACAGCAAGTAACAGAACGACTGTAAACTGCATAACCCGGCATCACTGGATAACGATGCAGCTCAACAAAGTCAATTTATCGCACTTGAAGCCTGCACCTGCGGCCGCTGGGTCCCGTGACCACTATCGCGCGCAGGAATATGGTGAAAGAAACATCCTGTAGGTGAGGCACGTAGCACGCTGGGGGGGGGGGGGCTGAGAAACCTTAAAGAAACAGGACGTAACGGTGTGTGGAGTGGATTCATCTGGCTTAGGACTGGATCGATCGGCGTTTACTCTTCCGAACATTGTAATGAACACTCGGGTTCCAAAATTGGAGCCGAACACTTCTCCCAATACGTGGGATTCGCACAGGAGATCTCCTTGGGTGTGTCGCTGGGGTAGACACTTGGCAAGATCGTAGTGCCCTAGTATTCAGGGTCATAGTGTTTAAGACGACTGCATGAACCTAAATCTGAAGGCACTTCGGTCTACTGCAACGTCGAGAACAACTCGCGCACCGACACGGCGTCACATTCCACGAGACTCCGACCTCCGGGTAATTGTCTTATTGTCTCATGGATTAAGTAATCAGGTTCTTAAAGAGGGCTCTGCGTCATGGATTTAGCCACTTACGTAAGGACACATTTCTCCTTGCATTCGCCCATATGTGTAGTTTAGTTATAACACTGTAAGTTTCTCGCCAACTAATGCAGCGCAGGTAGGTTCGGTACAACTCTGTCGTTTTTCGATATACACTGCCAGACGTACCGTGCTTGTAACCCCACAGATGACTTGCTGTGCCTGCAGCTGGAACACAGTAAGGTATCGATTTTTAAACGTTAAAGGTTTTAATGTTTTACTTACCCTCGTAACTTACAGTACTTCAACAGAGTGTCTTTATCTTGAACGTTACTGTACGTAAGTTACGTCACTTCTGGGTAGTAAGAGAGCCAGTCGATTCACTGATTTAGAGTGTCCGGGGAGAATACCCGGAAAACACAAGTTGGGAGAGGAAGACATGATTTAAACTGCTAGCGTAAGCAGTTTCCGGTTAGGGGTCAGACAGATGGCAGCACGAGTCACTGTATCGAAGCGTCTGATGTTTCCGGTTTGGCGGAAGCTATCCGAGACGCTGTTGAGATGTAAGCAGTAAGCAGGGAGAGAACTGGGGCGTGTTTGTCATATAAACTGGCATAATGGACCGTTGAGATAACAAAGTAATTAAACTGCGCCTTGAAAAGCCACCACTTCATTAACTAGTCACTGCGCTCCAACAAGCACAGTCGGTTACAGCACTGCCTGCTCTACCACCACGAAGATGGAAGCAGCAGGTTCACTCGAAATATTTGTACCTATCTACCAGACTTCACGGTGTCACTCCTTCATATGCACTGCCGTTACGGCGTCACAATTCGCATTATGTAGTAGTTCAGCATAAATCGTGATACATGGACACGTGCATTGTAAGAAATGACAAACACATTTTTAGTCATCCTGTATGTAAGTCTGCTATACAGTAACCAAATTACCGATGTGCAAAAAAAAAAAAAAAAAAAAAAAAAAAAAAAAAATAAAAAAAAAATAAAAAATGTGAAAAAAACAACAAAACAAAAAAAAAAAAAAAAAAAGAAAACCACCACCACAAAAAAAAAAAAAAAAAAAATTATTTTAAAAGAAAAAAAAAAAAAAAAAGGAAAAAAAAAAAAAAAAAAAAAAAAACAGTTCATGCCGGTGTATAGCTTGGGGATTGTTACGAAACATTATGGCCAAACAAGATGTAGCGGAAGTGTTAAAACTTAAATTTTAGAATAAACTAGACGCTGATGGTTGGTCACAGACACACAGAAGGAAATAGCCTCCACATGAGGCGCTAATTTTAAATTACACAACGCCTAAATTATTTCAAAATTGAACTTCAGGACCGACTTGTAATTTTGGACATTAAACCGTTAGAGTAATTTTTAATTAAGATATCTTATTCTAGATTTCAAATTGTTTTATGAATGTATAAATCAGCCGTCCATTTGTGAATTTGGTCCGGCGTGACCAGGTGTGCCCCCTGTTCACCCGCCAATCAACATCGCAGATTGCGAAGTGGACTGGCGGGTGAGTAGACACAATTAGCCACACCCACTCAGAACTCTTGAGTTCATGAATGACCTCTTTAGGCAGATCTGGGATTTCCCAGACGCACCGCATCAAGATCTTAATCGTAGGATTATTAATGCCTTAGCACAGGACAACTTCTAACTGTTGTCACTTTTTGTCCCCCTGCACCCATCTTCACGAAAGAAGCCCCACGTCTTTGAATTAAAATGGACACTTTTCTCTCTCCCATACAACAACCGCCCATGTGATTTTCACTCATTGAAATGTGCTTGTTTGTTTAACGACGCTGTCAGTGACCCAGAATGGTTCAATGCATTTTATATGGTGGAAAATTCGCGATCTATTTGAAAATATTTTGTTAGAATTAGAAATAACAGAAAAATCTCGAAAACCCGCCATCAGCACAGCACACCCTGGACAGACATTTGAACCCGGAACCTCCATGACACGAAGCCGGAGTGTTGCCCGTTACAGTCAATAGATGGCAGTTGTAATGTTTACAAATGAGCTGTAAAAACACAATAAGCTGTTTCAGTACGCTGTGTGTCATTTAGACAGTACCAGGACCATCAAGCAATAGGGAGACTGCCGAAACATGCAGCATATTCGACAAACAGCTCTTAGCACATCAGAAATAAGTTTAATCGAAATCCATCAAATTAAAATATTTTATGTGTATTCCTGAGGAATACTTGCCTATTTCAGACTTTCGGGCTTCAAGACATCAGTTTGTCTCAAATTGCAGTATTTAAAGTAGTCCGACATCCTGAACGATGCGGTGGTTCAGCGCAAAATCACGAAAGCCCAATGTCATTGGGATACCGTCCAGCGTAACGTCACGAACGCACAGTGTCACTGCGGTACCGTCCAGCGTAACGTCACGAACGCACAGTGTCACTACGACACAACATGAGTCAAGCGGTAGACAATATTGTGCAAACCACGTCACTAACACAAGATGTGTAATTCCTTATTTACAACTTGAACGAACAGAAAGCAAATATACCCTTTCGCTCAAACGAAACTGACCTTTATTCTTCAAACCCCTATTGGCAAAACACCGGAGAAACTTCAGATGTTCAACTGTCGGATCTTATTACATAATAATATAAAATGTAAGTCTGGAAATTTACGATTAAGAAAAGTTGGGGAAATCCAGGCATTGGTCGGATTATTTAATTAAAACCCAGACAGAAGGAAAAGTAGGAAGCGTGGTTCGTAGACCTCAAAAGGGACGAGGTAGGGGTGAAAGGAAATAGCAAACTTCCGAATTAAGTGCCGGCAGATGTGAAATTATCTGCACTTAAATAGAGGGGTAACTCGCCTCTTCATTCCAAACCTCACCCCCAAGTCATTCTTGCCCCATTGTTCCCGTAAACAGGGACGAGCAGGCGTTAGCGAGAGACAGGCAAAGAGTTCGGCGGGCGGAGACGCGATTAACCGAAAGCTCGATGCAGAGTCGAAGGTTTTGACATTTAGACAGCATTATGTTGCGAAATTATTGCAATTAGCGCGCCCAGACAGGAAGCATCTTGAGTCGAAACACTAACCGCGTCGGAAAACCAAGCGACAACACTGATCACAGGAAGCCGACGTAACCAACCGCACCCAAAAGAACAGCGCTACGTATTTCCTGGTGCACAACAAATGTCAACAGCAGCACTGCCAAACAATGTAGTACACATTGCTGTCAGGCCTGGAGACTGAGGCATACGGTTACTCCGAAACGTCGATCCCTAACAAAACTACGTGGAATGCACCTTAAGGAAGACCGATACAGTGTTTGCGTCTTCCGCTGCAATCATCCCGACTATTTGTCTTCCACTGCATTCATCCCGAACATTCATCACAAAACCATCCACAGCCACACCCAGCAGTCCTCTCGACACCACCCGCACAACACACCCAAGGACAGTGTCACATGTCAGAAGAACCGACCCCCACATGCCAGTTACCCCTGCTCGAAAGCCTTGCTGTGTGGCAATTTAAGTCACTTGCGATGTGTCATTGGGGGATTTGTTACCAACGTCTTGAGAGATTATAGTGCCTCCATCTTCAGGGTCGTGTAGTCCGAAATCCGGGAGCTGTTTCCGTAGTGACACGGCGTCACATCCCGAAAGGTTTCAATCTTCAGCAGCAGCGCTGAGAACATGAAATACCGTACGGCTCTGTGCAGTTAGTTAATTAGTTAGTTATTTAGTGACAAGGAGAGACAAACACACAGACCTGCTGTACAGGCAAAGAAGGGGAGTATGCTGACAGTGCAGGCACAGAATAAGGCAGTTGCAGGTACAGAGGAAGCCTTGCTGCCGCCGTCAGCATTTGCCGTAGCCTGGCAGCAAGCTGGTTGCTTACTGAACTATCCTGGTTTGCCTGATGTGTACCAAGTAGACTTACACGCACGTTGTGTAAATAATTTGGGGACTAACATAAACTTGTATGCTTTGGGTTCAAACAGCCGGAAGTTTATGGATCTGTTTAATAACGTTCGTTCTGCACAGAGACCATTGTCAGTGCAGACGGTAGGGGGGATTGCGAATGTAAATCCTCTAATTCTTACCTCGGCCCTAGCTGGAGGCGGATGGGGCTGGCAGCTGAATGTACAGGCTTGTAGACGGGCTGTTGTTGTAGTGAACAATGAAATTAAAAAAATAATTTTCGACGAAAATTAAAAAGATACTAAGAATAAGAAATGAAATGTAAGTGAAAGAAAGAAAAAGGAATCGTAATTACGTACGTGTACCTGTCATCTCGCCATGCGTGCATCATGCCCTTCCAATCTGCTTTTGATTTTCTCGGCTGCACAGTGTTCGGTTAAGAGTACAATTCAGGCACCTTAGCAAAATATTTGCGGAAGGTAGCTATTAGCTTTATCCTGTCTGTCCTTCCGAATGCAACACCGTTGCTCTCGCTGTACGGATTTTCGTGAAAAGTTATTTTGGCAATACTGCTAAATCATTTTCATTTTTAAGCTTATGAGAAGTGTGTTTTGTCTCAGTGGAATCACCTTCATGGCGGGTTATCACTTATCCCTTCCCGCAGCGCGTGTGGGCGGTCGGCAGCCTGGCTGTGCCTGAAGTCACAAAGGGGGGAAAAACAAGATGGTGTTTAAGTCTACAAAGGGAGGATTAAAATAACGGCAAGTTAAACAGCATTTGGCGTGCACAATTAGTACTGTTTTTAATCTTTATTTTTAACACGTTAAATCTACGTATTTATGAAGTAGCTGCAGATTTTTCGGCCAAATTGCATTTAGCATTTACGATTTCATGACAAACCCTAAAAGGAAAGAGGTTTCTCTCTTAATACATATTTCGTGTTCACACACGAGTGATTTTCTTTAAGTACTTTTCTTATGGATATTTGATCGTGGCCCCCTGCGACCGAAATATGTAGGTCTGAAAATATGAGACCTGTAGGTGTTGTTTAACAGTTGATACAGCGTCTGCGTAGTAACTGTCGCAGCGGGACGTCAAGAATAAAGGTTAGGGTAGGTTAATGCGATGAACAAGCCAACAGGAAGTGGCAACAGATATTCATCATGTCAAGCAATGACCCATGTATTGTTCCCATTGAACCCAGAATTTGGCATTCTGAGTTATCTGATGTTCTCAGTCATATTAACGTAGATTATAGTAACGTAGATTGTTGGTAGATGTCAGCAGGAACTAGTGAGTCAATGTTTGGTTCCTTTACTATCGTGTGTAGGAGAAAAGAAATAATGCAAGAGAATACCAAAAGCAGACGTGTAACAGACAGGAAGACAGCGATAACCAGTGCAATCGTTTCAAACCATAATACTCCAAATAGGGCATTTACGAAGTTTACGGAAGTCATAGAACATGTTTGTTAAAGACACACACTAGGACGCTTAATCTGCTAAAAGCACAGCAGTGACGCATCTGTTTATGTTCGTTGGATCAGGGTTGCCGTGCAACGGCAGGGTCGGAGTGTTGGCATGCCTGTGGAAATGTTTACACGTACCGTTGGTGAATTGGTCGTGCAGGAATCGTGCTGATTGTGCAGCAGATTTGAGGCTTTATTTTAGTGAGTGCGAGATTGCGTTGTATCATCAGAAACTGACCGTCAAGAAATGTATGTATTGTATGCTGCAGCAACATATTGTGAAAGTTAGGGCATACAACCCACCCAGCTTTTCAATCGGTAGGTATGTCTTTTTCTCAAGGAATCTAAGTGGTCTAAGTGGCGGGGCGGTGATATCATTGGCACTGGTGACAATTGATGTTGTTTATTTTAATTCCTTATGTTGACATATACAGATTTCTGCATATGGAAGCGCCTTTGAAAATGTATCCACGGTTAGCTGTAGTGCGCGAGTAGGACTTGTCACTTCCGAGTTATAAACCAGACTCTCTCGCGTTAGGTTTTCCCAAAACGTGCAAGTTTTAAATTCATCCTATCCTAAAATTTCTTACTCTACCCGATTGGTCAAATGTTAAATTTCGCTGCTTCCTACCAAGTCCAAAAGTCAGAATTTTGAATACGTTAACCCCATTGACTTCCATTGTTGTCGCTCGTGTGAACTTTTTCACACGTCTCACTAATTTCTTTAGAGTCCAAGCCTGCCTAACATTGTAAATCTTCCCCGCACGATTTAAAGTGTCCTAAAAGCTGTTACGGTTTTCAAAGTCAGTCTTTCATCTCTTTCAACCTTTCTTACCCCATACATTTAAAACTGAGGACTGTCGAAATTGTTAGTTTGCTATGCCCGCCATAAAATTCTCTTTTCTTGTAAACTGTAGTGCTGATGCTGTACAGTTTCTCCTCCATCATAAACCAAACCAACAATTTAAACAGTTCTGACCTATGCTCTAAATGTACAATTTTGACTCTTAATAAAGGACTTGCTCCCTGTATCGGTTGTAGGCATGAGGTTGCGGCGTAGTGACTGGGAGTGTAGGCTTTATGTACTGCAACAACTTAGTCTGAAGGTATGGGCTTGATATTTCATTTCATTGCCAAAACTAATCTTAAGAAACATACATACTGAAACAAACCCCGGGATTTTAATTTTCTGTTTATTTCATTTCATTTACAAAGTCGCTCGCCTTTCTTGCTGTTATGACCACCACTTGCGTTTAAATCGTTACATTGGCAACCCTTATCCAACATTTCGTTCTTTGCAGTTCCAGTTATTCCGCTGTCCACATGGCAGGCCCAAGTGTGATGTGAAATGTGTATTATGAGCAATTTAATGCTACACACACTGAAGAAGGCACCACAGAATCGAAGCACCGATATTGCAACGCCGTCATTGGGTATGTAAAATGTTTTTGGATTGAATGCAGTATTGGTTGGATGGACTGCACGATCCAGGGCTCGATATGGCCGCTAGCGCAACAGTCATCCGTGACAGCGGTTTTGCGGTGACGCCAGCGGGAGGTAGTATGACGTAACGGAAATGACGCTGCAGCAGACGACTGTTACGAGTTCTCATGAAACATGCATAAGGAAATGTGGAATGGAATTGAGTAGCAAGATAATTAGTATTGTCAGGCTGTAAAAGAAAAAAATAGCTCAAAACTTGTCTAACCAAAATATTATCACAAATATAACATAATTAGTATTGTCAGGCTATAAAAGAAAAAAAATAGCTCAAAACGTTTCTAACCTAAAGATGATCACAAGTGTAACATAATTAGTACTGTCAGGCTATAAAAGAAAAAATAGCTCAGAACTTTTCTAACCTAAAGATGATCACAGGTAGGAGATGACGATGTAGGGCGTGGACCACAACTGGATTATCACGTGGCGCGGGCAGAGGAGCGTAAACCAGACGCACGATACTAGAAATGTTGATGACGGCGCGAAGAATGCCTGTTAGGAGGCCGGTACAGGAAGTGTGTTACACTGTAGGTGGTACATATAAAACGCGGAGAATAACGTGAACGGAATACATGTGTGTTCTTCGTAAAAATGAAAACCTGATAAACTCCACGACCGCAGCGACACACGTATCGGCTAGCGGCGGCTGCTCTGGCCCTGGATTGTGCAGTGTACCCGTATTGGTTACTGTTTAAGGCGTTGTATGTTGGGGAGGGGGGGGGGCTGGTTATAACCAAAGATGCCTCGCGCGGAATAACCAATTTCTGGAAAAAGGTTCCAACCTGGAACCTCCGAATAGGGAGCAGCCATACTAATGAGTCGACCTGCTTATTATCTAACTAATGTAGAGTGTGTGTACTCGTCTAACACAACTATCTTCCATGATTTACATTATCGCCCGTGTTTCACACCCATACGAAATGACAGGTAGAAGTTTGCTGTGTTTTGATCTCTACATTATGAGCTCGGTTTGTTGTTTTACTTCTTTCTGAACGTAATTGCGATCAGGCTGTTGTCATTGCCAGATATTTGAACTTCTTCACAATTCGTAAGTACTAACAACTCTTGCCTGTCTTTATAGTGTGACTTTATGCAGAATTGTGGTTATGTATGCTGACGTGGTTGATTTTATTCACGTTCATTGGCAAGGTAAACACTTCTAATTCGTTTCCTCACTATCGTTAAGGCATTTGTGTTTGCCACATAAATCAGCCTCATCAGCACAAGCCAGAAACTGCTGTGTTCCTTCAAATCCAAATCCATATGTCAGAAGCAACACAATTTGATCACTCTGCAAGGTGTCCCGTTTGACCACTACATCATTGTCACGGGGGTTCGGAGGATATGTCCGACTTATGTCCGGTGTCTTGATGTTTGTCTGCATTGCTTTCTTCCATTCTTTCTTTCTCTGTAAGCCGTACCTCTTCTGCCTGCTCGTTACAGTTGCAGAGGGTTATTGTTACGCCGTATAACATTCGGTAGGACTCCTCTGGACGACGGACCAGCCCGACGAATAGACCTCTACCTGACAACAAACAACACTCACAAGAGATACAGTCATTCGAACCCACAGTCCCACCAAGCGAGCGGCCACAGACCCACGCCTTAGACCGCGGCTACATTGGAGCCAGAACCGACATAACACAGCAAACCAACTTTTGTCTAGACATACATTGCCAGACACGTGTGGCTACATTTAACATGTCTTTCCAGACTTATAGCTGCTGTAGCTATACTATCACAGAACCAGTAGGTTTATTTGCGCTGAGCTTTCACTTTAGCACCAAATTATGGAACATTTGTTTGTATGCAATATATGATAAGTAGATATTCGTAACAACAGTTACCATTCTGATATAAAATGTACCAATATTAAAGATACTGTATGTATATAAGTAAGTAGTACCTCATTTCATTAGTGTTATTATTTCAGTACTTACCGGCAACGTTTAATTTCTCTTCTATTTCATCCCAAAATTTTGGCTTCAGATCTCTGGTTATGGTAATTTTTGTCTCTTTGGTCCCAAAGAGGTGTCATATCTCTAAAAGTTCTATTAGATACGTTTTATCCATTGCAACAACACTCGAATCCTATGCACACTGCAGCAGGTATCTGGCCAGACCGTCGGCTGGAAACACACTCGCTTTGTTGGCGCCAGACAGTCGGCCGTTGTTGGAAGATAGCATTCCAGTCGTATCGGTTTCAGTATAGCCGCTGACATAAACAGTAATGTGGTTGATACCTACTTCCTTGTCTGGAGTCTGTCCAGACTGTTGTGTTGTGTCGGTTCTGGCTCCAATGTAACCGTGGCCTTAGACCGCGCAGCCGCCAGTATCGGCCGTCTGCAGTACACGCGGAGTGGATTTACAGTTGCACGATTTTGTACACAAATCTTTGCATTGTTATGCTTGCACAGCATAACCTCGATGTTCGTGATTCATTACACTGATATAACCGTCACGATCATTGGATTCCGCATTTAATGCACATCTCCGTGTTAGTCCCGAGAAGTTGCGAAACGCCAGTTATAAGACAGAAACCAAAGGCAAAAGGAGTCGAAATGTGTTTTTAGTGAAGTACAAACGCCTGCTTGAAGCATCAAGTAGCCGCATTTCCTGAGAGACCAAAGGACTTAACATCACCGAATGAAACACTGAATTAGATGAATTGTGAGTGGTCTGTGTCACAGCACTGTGTGTGTGTGTGTATGTGTGTATGTACAGGGTCCGCCAGCGAATCGGGCAATTTTTAAGTGTTAAAAATTAAAAGTATTGGATATCATGATACAATTACATTTATAAGGAAGTACATACTTTAGCATTTGCAGAAATAAGTGAATCAGTGGTCTTGAAACATAACACAACAAAAAAAAACACAACACATCATTCCACTCGTTACATCCTCAAGATGCCCTCCATTACGCTGCTGACACTCAGCGAGCCGATCGTGAACACTACTGATGGCGCCACGTAACACGTCGACCGGGATTCTTGAAATCTCTTCCTGTATTCGCAGTACAAATCCAAGTGTAAAATACGCCTGACATTGCTTTCTGACAGTCCCAGTTTCTTGGAATGACGCACAGCCGACCGGCGAGGACTTTGTTCGAATGATGCTCTCACAGCGTCAATGTTCCGTGGGGTGCGAACTGTTTTAACACTACCACCTTTCTTCTTAACAGTTGAGCCGGTCTCTTCAAAGTTGTTTACTCACGTCTTTATGGCATGAGCTGACAGCACTTTACTGTTTCGATTAATCCCGAATTTCTTACGAAATTCACGTTGGGCGGCAACGTAGCTATCGTTGTTCTTATAAAATGATTTTACGCTGTGCACCAGTCCACGACTCCATTTCAAACTGAACGCTATTCACGGCCACGCCACCTGGCAGCATCATTCCCCTTCCCCGCTCACGCTAAAATAGAAAACCGCCGTTGCCAAATCGC